>ERZ773254.111-NODE-111-length-52544-cov-8.839719_pt1 | contig 52544 bp, 40 predicted proteins | sample MGYA00580516_ERZ773254 | MGnify/ENA primary metagenome ERZ773254 (study PRJEB29015, sample SAMEA2738158) | human oral metagenome | biome: human oral; feature: human-associated habitat; material: saliva | place: China | collected 2192 ...
AGCCTTGGGAGTACTCCCCCGAGCAATTACGAGGCATCAGCGACCTTGTGCACGCAATGCACGCGGCGACGGGTGCGGAGGTTCCGTGTAACGAGGAGTGGTACTACCGGCCTCCGAGTTCATCGATTCCTATGCGCATGAGGATTTTGATCAAGTGGAGGATTTCAACGATCGCCGGCTTTGAGGGCGGGACCAGGATTTACCTCAATACGATTGATCCGTGGTCTGTGCACCAGCGGATGCTGGAACGCCTGGTTGTCATGCGGGATGAATGCTCAATCGCACAGATGAAGCTGGGTGAGGAGTGTAAGGTCACGCCGCTGCTACTGAGGTAAGGGTTTTAGGCGGTTTACCGTCGTTCGTTTACTGTTTGCGCGCGGTCAAGATGATCGCATTCCCGGTTTTTTGGGCATGACAAAGGCGAGAGACCCGGGGGTGCCTTTCGTAGATCGGTTTGATAGGCTTGGAGATGCCGGGTTGGTACCCTCCGCCAGGCTTGAAATAACAGCTCGGTTCAACGCGGGGGCTGAAGGCCCAGCATTTTCTATTCCAGCGGGATTTCGGCTCATCCCTGCGCGTGCGGGGAAAACCCTAAAACGGTGGGCTGGCTGGCTTCCCTCGCCGGCTCATCCCCGCGTATGCGGGGAAAACACTCAATCGGAGACACTCTCCCCGTGAAGGTTCGGCTCATCCCCGCGTATGCGGGGAACACGCATCCACAAGCTGATAAGTCGTCTGACCTGCAGGCTCATCCCCGCGTGTGCGGGGAAAACGACGTGAAGAAGGAAAACACAACCGACTTTACGGGCTCATCCCCGCGTGTGCGGGGACAACCCTTTCACTAAAACGCTGTTCCTCCATCCATGCGGATTATCTAGAAGCAAGCGAGATTTTGCTCTTGAGAGATGGAAGCAATCGCCCCTGAGCGCGTACAAGTCCGTCACGTTATAGCGACGGCTTGTGTGATGCCAAGCGACAGGTTCTAGGAACATTTCTTTCAAGAATACGACGGAATACCGGTCGAGATTCAGTGCAACGACAAGGTCGCGGCCTGAGCCGCCTAAAACGCCGCATTTGTACCACTTACTGATCGGCCTCTCACCATTCTCGTAAGCAAGGGCCGCATTGACACTCATTGACCGGTCGGATAAGCATCCTCTCCCGCGCATCACAGTCTCACGTTTAGTAGCGGCGCATGGGTGCGCTACCATCTTCACATTCAGCGCAAATCAGGTAACCGTAAGTCATGTACGTTTCATACGCGGCTATGCCGGTCGTCTTAAACGTGTGCCGGTTACGGCAGTACCACAACCAAGCTTTCTGGGGGTCTGCCTGCTGGAACGCGACATTAGGCTCAGCCCACCAGCGCACAAAACCAGAATCGTCTATGGGGCGGTTAATTACCATGATCGTTTTCCTTTCACTAAAACGCTGCTCATGCGTGTACGGGAGTCATCTCAGCGTGGGCGGAGAAAACACTACGCCTCGTTGTAGTGTAGTCCCTCGCTTGGGCTCATCCCCGCGTGTGCGGAGAAAACTTGAGGCGATGCGGTAGGGCACTTCTGGAGCACGGCTCATCCCCGCGTGTGCGGAGAAAACCCTAGTTCGGGGTCGTCGAAGCCTGCGATGCCGGGCTCATCCCCGCGTGTGCGGGGAAAACCCGAACTTATGGAGGCGCACCAGGTCGAAAGCGGGCTCATCCCCGCGTGTGCGGGGAAAACTTCAATCCGTCCTGGATGAAATGCCGTGCAAGGGGCTCATCCCCGCGTGTGCGGGGAAAACACTTCGAGTTCCGGTCCCGTGAGCCCTAAAACGGGCTCATCCCCGCGCGTGCGGGGAAAACCTCGATATCCCGGATAGCCGTCTCGCCCGGCTCGGCTCATCCCCGCGTGTGCGAGGAAAACACCGCCTGGGCGGTGGAGACGATTTCAGTACCGGGCTCATCCCCGCGTGTGCGGGGAAAACTCCAAATCGTCACGCAAATTCGTGCCGTGGTCGGGCTCATCCCCGCGTGTGCGGGGAAAACGCCTTGTAAGCGGTGATCGCGTCGGTGACGGCCGGCTCATCCCCGCGTGTGCGGGGAAAACAACGGCATGGAACTACTTGACCGCGAAAAAAGCGGCTCATCCCCGCGTGTGCGGGGAAAACTGGACCAGCCTATCTAATAAGAAACGCAGAGCGGGCTCATCCCCGCGTGTGCGGGGAAAACCTCGCTGCAACGCTCACCGGCCTTGCAACGCTCGGCTCATCCCCGCGTGTGCGGGGAAAACTGGAAGCTGTGAAGTCTCAGGAAGCTAAGGCACGGCTCATCCCCGCGTGTGCGGGGAAAACGAAAATATTCGGACCGAATCGGCGCGGCGCGGGGGCTCATCCCCGCGTGTGCGGGGAAAACCGGGCGGCTAATGTCCGCTTGGTTGAACAAATGGGCTCATCCCCGCGTGTGCGGGGAAAACGGGTTTTTGGGCCTACTCTTACCCCGCTCCCAGGGCTCATCCCCGCGTGTGCGGGGAAAACCGTGGCGCTGTAGCCGATGAGCTTGTGCACGTAGGCTCATCCCCGCGTGTGCGGGGAAAACTCACGGCTGACATGATCGCCGCCCTATCAACAAGGCTCATCCCCGCGTGTGCGGGGAAAACGTCCTTAACGCTAGTCCCGTGATCCGGTTCAAGGGCTCATCCCCGCGTGTGCGGGGAAAACGAGCATCGCGGCGAAAGTCTGCCTATCAAGCCGGGCTCATCCCCGCGTGTGCGGGGAAAACACCTGCAGCTTGCAGATGATTCACTGAGACGGGTGGCTCATCCCCGCGTGTGCGGGGAAAACGATTTGGTGGCCTCGCCGCAACGCTCACCGGCCGGCTCATCCCCGCGTGTGCGGGGAAAACTCCGATAATACGCCGCCCATCTCGCATAAATTGGGCTCATCCCCGCGTGTGCGGGGAAAACACCGTCGCCGTTGCAACCCTGACCCAGAAAGCAGGCTCATCCCCGCGTGTGCGGGGAAAACGACCTGGCCTTGCCCAGGATGGCGCCAGGTGGAGGCTCATCCCCGCGTGTGCGGGGAAAACCAAGGTAAACGGGGTTGTTGTTTGACATTGCTGGGCTCATCCCCGCGTGTGCGGGGAAAACACACACCTAGAACATGTGTTCTATCAGGAGGCTGGCTCATCCCCGCGTGTGCGGGGAAAACAGTTGAGAGTCTTTCAGCTCATCCTCAAGCTGCGGCTCATCCCCGCGTGTGCGGGGAAAACCGAAACGGCATCGCAGGTTTCGAGGACTCGGAAGGCTCATCCCCGCGTGTGCGGGGAAAACCTTCCTGGAATAGGGCGGTCCATTCAGGCTCGGGGCTCATCCCCGCGTGTGCGGGGAAAACTGCACGCGAAGCAATTGACATCATCCTCACCCGGGCTCATCCCCGCGTGTGCGGGGAAAACTGGGCTGTCATAAGGATTTCGTGATTGTTGTAAGGCTCATCCCCGCGTGTGCGGGGAAAACCGTGCCTTCCCACTCTAAGGGGATGCCGTTGCGGGCTCATCCCCGCGTGTGCGGGGAAAACTACATAAAACCCTAACCGGCGTGAGCACCGACGGGCTCATCCCCGCGTGTGCGGGGAAAACTAGACTTACGCCGTAGCGTTCAATCGGATCGCGGGCTCATCCCCGCGTGTGCGGGGAAAACTCCCATAGCATGCCGCCCATATGCTTGATTCCGGGCTCATCCCCGCGTGTGCGGGGAAAACGCTTTCCTCGAGGTTCCGGGCAAGGGTCACGTCGGCTCATCCCCGCGTGTGCGGGGAAAACCCGGAACTCCTCATTACCTATCCGCGCGTGGAAGGCTCATCCCCGCGTGTGCGGGGAAAACTCGGCGGTTACTTGCAACCTTGGCAACGCATGGGGCTCATCCCCGCGTGTGCGGGGAAAACATCGGAGTCTAAGCGGACAACAGCGCAAAGACCGGCTCATCCCCGCGTGTGCGGGGAAAACCGGTAGGTGATCCGCACCCGGTCACTCGCCCAGGGCTCATCCCCGCGTGTGCGGGGAAAACGATCTACCTCGATGGATGGCCGTTCCCTCGACAGGCTCATCCCCGCGTGTGCGGGGAAAACCCCGCCCTGTGTAGTCCTGACCGAAGGCAGTCCGGCTCATCCCCGCGTGTGCGGGGAAAACACCCTGGCTGGCGCAACTATCAACGTCTACGCCGGCTCATCCCCGCGTGTGCGGGGAAAACATTAACGGCTTGGTGCAAGGTATCAAGAATATGGGCTCATCCCCGCGTGTGCGGGGAAAACGGAACTGCGCGAGCGTTTCCGGCGTGCGGTGAGGGCTCATCCCCGCGTGTGCGGGGAAAACCGCGCGAAACGCTCTTCCACATATGCCGCCAGGGGCTCATCCCCGCGTGTGCGGGGAAAACCCAACCTTGACAGGGCTAATAACGCACTTGCCCGGCTCATCCCCGCGTGTGCGGGGAAAACACCCCTAGGCAACGCGGAAGGCATAGCTCCCCCGGCTCATCCCCGCGTGTGCGGGGAAAACTCGGTAAAAACGCGGCTAGTGCAGGCACCGGCGGGCTCATCCCCGCGTGTGCGGGGAAAACTCGTCACCCTGAGACTTCAAGCTGTCCGTGACCGGCTCATCCCCGCGTGTGCGGGGAAAACAATGAGAGCGGAAGTGACGAGCGAACTCTTTCGGGCTCATCCCCGCGTGTGCGGGGAAAACGGAAATGTCCTTGCATTTCACGGCCTCCCTCCCGGCTCATCCCCGCGTGTGCGGGGAAAACGTATCGCCAGCAGGAGCGCAAGGAATTGCTCAGGGCTCATCCCCGCGTGTGCGGGGAAAACTCCCATGCGATAGGCGCGGCGCTGCAATAGATCGGCTCATCCCCGCGTGTGCGGGGAAAACTGCGTTATTTCCCGACTCGCACAAGCGTTCGTGGGCTCATCCCCGCGTGTGCGGGGAAAACATTCGCTCGACCTGATCGAAGACGCCGACCCCGGGCTCATCCCCGCGTGTGCGGGGAAAACGATTGATCCCGCGCCCGCCGCGCGCACTCTAGCGGCTCATCCCCGCGTGTGCGGGGAAAACAAATGCGGCCACGTCATGCGATAGCCGGCGATGGGCTCATCCCCGCGTGTGCGGGGAAAACTGAGGTTTGGGGGGACTTTCCCTCCCAGCACACGGCTCATCCCCGCGTGTGCGGGGAAAACGGACGGGTACTTTCTCAGAAAATTCCGCTCTTGGGCTCATCCCCGCGTGTGCGGGGAAAACTTGTTATTGTCGGTATTGGTCTTATGGGTGGCCGGCTCATCCCCGCGTGTGCGGGGAAAACGCAGACTACCCGTTTCCTCCATCATTTCCAGAGGGCTCATCCCCGCGTGTGCGGGGAAAACTTTTCCCCGCGAAAGTGGGGATGAACCGGTGTGGGCTCATCCCCGCGTGTGCGGGGAAAACGCCGCGTCCGCCGCGCGCGAGAAAGAGGAGAAAGGCTCATCCCCGCGTGTGCGGGGAAAACGCCGCCTTAAACATCCTTCGATCTGCAGAGATGGGCTCATCCCCGCGTGTGCGGGGAAAACTTCAAGAATCGGCAACCAGCGGCGCACGTGGCGGGCTCATCCCCGCGTGTGCGGGGAAAACTTACAGGATCTATCACTGACACGTCTATTAGCCGGCTCATCCCCGCGTGTGCGGGGAAAACTTGTGCCCTTCCCCGCGTATAACAACGCGGTGGGGCTCATCCCCGCGTGTGCGGGGAAAACCCAACATTCCTCCTCAGCTTATCCCCCCGTGCGGGCTCATCCCCGCGTGTGCGGGGAAAACTCACCGCGGGCGACGGCCGTCCTCTCATGAGCGGGCTCATCCCCGCGTGTGCGGGGAAAACCGCAACCTTATTGCCGTGAGGTGCAAGAATGCCGGCTCATCCCCGCGTGTGCGGGGAAAACGCTGCCCAATCTCACGCTAGACACGTCTATCCGGGCTCATCCCCGCGTGTGCGGGGAAAACTCAGGCTCTAGGCCCTCGCGGCCCTCGCTGTAGGGCTCATCCCCGCGTGTGCGGGGAAAACGCAACGGATGCCGCGCGCGGTGGCCTCGTCGAGGGCTCATCCCCGCGTGTGCGGGGAAAACATCAGGCGTAACCGTCGATCGCGATAATGCGGAGGCTCATCCCCGCGTGTGCGGGGAAAACCCCGCCCTTACTGTTGTTGTTGGAGAATAACGGGGCTCATCCCCGCGTGTGCGGGGAAAACGATCGCCGGATTCGATGAAAGCGAAGTCGGTAGGGCTCATCCCCGCGTGTGCGGGGAAAACATCGACGTCAATAGCAATCACATGCCCGGCGCGGGCTCATCCCCGCGTGTGCGGGGAAAACTTGCGACAGCATATTTACGTTTTAAATGCCCTCGGCTCATCCCCGCGTGTGCGGGGAAAACAAGGCTAGTGATTTTGCCGCCTCGGCTGTTCCAGGCTCATCCCCGCGTGTGCGGGGAAAACGAAGACGTTGACGTAAACACAACCACCGCCGCGGGCTCATCCCCGCGTGTGCGGGGAAAACTAGCGTTGTTTCGATCGTCCAGGTTGTGCCGGCGGCTCATCCCCGCGTGTGCGGGGAAAACACGCTAAAAATGTCCTTCGTTGCATTCCAGAGACCGGCTCATCCCCGCGTGTGCGGGGAAAACTAGCATCGAAGACGCTACACGCGCGCTACCGGAGGCTCATCCCCGCGTGTGCGGGGAAAACAACCGCGCTGGTCAGTCTTGAGCGTGCGCATCGGGCTCATCCCCGCGTGTGCGGGGAAAACTAGCGTGAATCGCGTGAAACTCAGCCAGTCTTGGGCTCATCCCCGCGTGTGCGGGGAAAACGTCTTATTCGAATATTGAACAAGACTGGCTGAGGGCTCATCCCCGCGTGTGCGGGGAAAACATCACGATCGGCGATCAAGTACCAGTCTGTTTGGGCTCATCCCCGCGTGTGCGGGGAAAACGCCTTTGCTTCGTGGTACTAAGTGTTCGCATGAGGCTCATCCCCGCGTGTGCGGGGAAAACGGGCGCAACTCGATACTTGGCATGCCGTCTGAGGGCTCATCCCCGCGTGTGCGGGGAAAACGTGTCGCGGTAGGTGGTGGCGAGGAGTTGAGCGGGCTCATCCCCGCGTGTGCGGGGAAAACTTGTGGGGTTCGTGTTGGTGGGGTGTGTGAGTGGGCTCATCCCCGCGTGTGCGGGGAAAACTTACCGGCATTCTCACGCTCGATTGGCATCGCGGGCTCATCCCCGCGTGTGCGGGGAAAACTTTTTCAACCAATGCTCTAATGCACTACACCGGGGCTCATCCCCGCGTGTGCGGGGAAAACTTCGCAGCGAGGGATTAATGAACGCGCCAATTGGGCTCATCCCCGCGTGTGCGGGGAAAACGGCGCGCGCCCGGTGGCCTGACCATTGACCACAGGCTCATCCCCGCGTGTGCGGGGAAAACCCGTCCGGTGCGCGGCCAATAAGCCAGTACGCGGGCTCATCCCCGCGTGTGCGGGGAAAACATTAGCGGTGTTGAATTCGGTGGTGTGGACGTAGGCTCATCCCCGCGTGTGCGGGGAAAACGTGGATGGTACGAGATGCCTCGCAGATGGGACGGGCTCATCCCCGCGTGTGCGGGGAAAACGCGCTAACCCGCTGTCCCCGCACGTGTGGCGTGGGCTCATCCCCGCGTGTGCGGGGAAAACATGTAGCGTTCGACGGTCGGCCAATCAATTGTGGGCTCATCCCCGCGTGTGCGGGGAAAACCCGCTGCTATTCGCCTTCTTTACGGCGATAAAGGGCTCATCCCCGCGTGTGCGGGGAAAACGCCGACACGGTGAGCCGAACAGCTAGGGGCATGGGCTCATCCCCGCGTGTGCGGGGAAAACGCCAATGAAGCAGAACGACGGGCGCGCCGTATGGGCTCATCCCCGCGTGTGCGGGGAAAACATTCCACATGCGTTCAAATCCCCCTAAACTGAGGGCTCATCCCCGCGTGTGCGGGGAAAACCCGGCGACGGGCGCACCATTACCGGCCTTGCCGGGCTCATCCCCGCGTGTGCGGGGAAAACCGATCATTATCCGACCGCATGCCCCGGAAGGTAGGCTCATCCCCGCGTGTGCGGGGAAAACAACGATCGAAGGAACCACGATCGGCGCCGGGCGGGCTCATCCCCGCGTGTGCGGGGAAAACGATACCGGAAAGGATGAAGTCACGATCGCCGGAGGCTCATCCCCGCGTGTGCGGGGAAAACAAGACCTTTTTGGCAATGCATGGAACGCCGTTGGGCTCATCCCCGCGTGTGCGGGGAAAACGAGCTGATCTTTCACACTCGAGCCGTGGTTAGGGGCTCATCCCCGCGTGTGCGGGGAAAACCTCAAGCACGCCGGCGAACTCATGCCATTTGAAGGCTCATCCCCGCGTGTGCGGGGAAAACCACTAGGTTATTCATTGCGTTCATGACGTCGCCGGCTCATCCCCGCGTGTGCGGGGAAAACCACGCCGCTGCGATGCTTGCGGCGCTTCGGTCGGGCTCATCCCCGCGTGTGCGGGGAAAACACATTCATGGCAGATGAGCTTTCCTTCAGCGTCGGCTCATCCCCGCGTGTGCGGGGAAAACGTATTCACGGCGATTCGCTCCACCTCGTAACCGGGCTCATCCCCGCGTGTGCGGGGAAAACATCCTTTGAACCTCCCACTTATTCCCAGCCTCGGGCTCATCCCCGCGTGTGCGGGGAAAACTCAACCTATGAGTATGCGACCGCGTGCCAATTGGGCTCATCCCCGCGTGTGCGGGGAAAACGATGTGATTGCCCAGGTGAGGGGCTGGGATTGGGGCTCATCCCCGCGTGTGCGGGGAAAACGAGAGGGCGAAGTCCTCGAGTATCCCCGTCACGGGCTCATCCCCGCGTGTGCGGGGAAAACCCTAGTCTTAGCAGCGCGGAGAGGCAAGACAGCGGCTCATCCCCGCGTGTGCGGGGAAAACGTTTTACCCGCCCACACTACTTCTTCAAATCGCGGCTCATCCCCGCGTGTGCGGGGAAAACCCTAGGTCCTCAGCGAGGACTGATTGGGGGGTGGGCTCATCCCCGCGTGTGCGGGGAAAACGGTTTCACTGATTCGCGCGGTGATCTCCAAGCCGGCTCATCCCCGCGTGTGCGGGGAAAACATGCTCCTGCACTGGCCTACGCGCACCCGCTTGGGCTCATCCCCGCGTGTGCGGGGAAAACTTTTGCAAGTCATTCGAGGCGTTGTAGACATCAGGCTCATCCCCGCGTGTGCGGGGAAAACTTCCAGTAGCGGGGGTGACGTTGACAATCATTGGGCTCATCCCCGCGTGTGCGGGGAAAACCGAGGTTGCCGGTGAGCGCGGAGGGGTTAACGGGGCTCATCCCCGCGTGTGCGGGGAAAACTTGCGCGGTCAAAATCAAAAGCGGCGCGGATGAGGCTCATCCCCGCGTGTGCGGGGAAAACTAGAGGCCGCAGGCTACCCCACGGTGATGCACGGGCTCATCCCCGCGTGTGCGGGGAAAACGGAGGCCGAGGGCTTCGTGCATCCGGTCTCGGCGGCTCATCCCCGCGTGTGCGGGGAAAACGCCAAGCTACTCCACGTCCCGGCGGCTGAAATCGGCTCATCCCCGCGTGTGCGGGGAAAACGTGGACATCGGCCAGGTGGACGCATCCTGCCAGGGCTCATCCCCGCGTGTGCGGGGAAAACCGAGCTTACGGGCACCCCTGACACTGCCGAGAGGGCTCATCCCCGCGTGTGCGGGGAAAACGAAGGGAGGTTGGACACTAGGCTTGCGATCCGGGGCTCATCCCCGCGTGTGCGGGGAAAACATAAAATCGCCTGTTGCCCGGCTAATGTATCGGGGCTCATCCCCGCGTGTGCGGGGAAAACCACTGTTTTACCGACACGGCGAACCGATTGGCGGGCTCATCCCCGCGTGTGCGGGGAAAACAGCAATGGCCAGTCGAAATGTACGCCGGTAAGGGGCTCATCCCCGCGTGTGCGGGGAAAACTGTGCGCACGGGCGATCCGGTTATTGACCTGGGGGCTCATCCCCGCGTGTGCGGGGAAAACTTCCCGTTCTCGAAGATGAGGAGAGTAAGTTCCGGCTCATCCCCGCGTGTGCGGGGAAAACTTACGCCACGAGTGGACCCGCCACCGGCACATGGGCTCATCCCCGCGTGTGCGGGGAAAACTTACGGATGCCGGACAAGAGGCCGGAGACTGCGGGCTCATCCCCGCGTGTGCGGGGAAAACGCTCGTTTTAAGATGAACGGCGTCGCCGACGGAGGCTCATCCCCGCGTGTGCGGGGAAAACAAAACATTCGCTAACTGGCTTGGAAGTGGGCCGGGCTCATCCCCGCGTGTGCGGGGAAAACTGCGTTCACGCGGCCTGTCTGTTTCCCCTATTCGGCTCATCCCCGCGTGTGCGGGGAAAACATCGTTCGCAGTGCGAAGCGATCGGATTTCGCGGGCTCATCCCCGCGTGTGCGGGGAAAACCACCCCGCGTTAGGGAACACGATTACCGAAGCCGGCTCATCCCCGCGTGTGCGGGGAAAACTCGTACCAGGAGCGCCGTTTAGCAGACCAGACGGGCTCATCCCCGCGTGTGCGGGGAAAACTCGTTTACGATCTTGATGCGAACAAGCACACTGGGCTCATCCCCGCGTGTGCGGGGAAAACTCGTCGTAAAACGATGCCTCAAGCCATGCATCGGGCTCATCCCCGCGTGTGCGGGGAAAACCGGCCCCGCTGTGGCTTTCTCTCGCAGCCTCAGGGCTCATCCCCGCGTGTGCGGGGAAAACACCCCGAGTCCTCGCGCGATGTCGCAACGATTGGGCTCATCCCCGCGTGTGCGGGGAAAACTTTCAATTCTGTTCAGCTGATCTTTTACGCTTGGGCTCATCCCCGCGTGTGCGGGGAAAACAACCGTCTTTGCTTACACAGCAATCGAATCCGCGGCTCATCCCCGCGTGTGCGGGGAAAACTTCAACACCGTCGGAGGCCTCCCCGAAATCTCGGGCTCATCCCCGCGTGTGCGGGGAAAACTGGTAAATGGTTGCCGTTGTTACGCCTGAGATGGGCTCATCCCCGCGTGTGCGGGGAAAACTCTTGGGGCATTCGTCCCCTGAAACGACGCTTGGGCTCATCCCCGCGTGTGCGGGGAAAACGTTGAGCTTCATTGATCCAGGCTGGGGACGGCCGGCTCATCCCCGCGTGTGCGGGGAAAACTCTCTGGGTAAGAAGATCGAAGACCTCACAAAGGGCTCATCCCCGCGTGTGCGGGGAAAACAGCGAGATTGCGAACGTTGCGAAATGCGGCCAGGGCTCATCCCCGCGTGTGCGGGGAAAACGCTGACTGGCTGTGCGTCGAGCTGCGAGCAGGGGGCTCATCCCCGCGTGTGCGGGGAAAACAGACGCTGAAGCAGCGGCCTCAGCTTTCTACCGGGCTCATCCCCGCGTGTGCGGGGAAAACGTGAGCCGTAATCGTTTTCTGTTTTGCGAGTGGGGCTCATCCCCGCGTGTGCGGGGAAAACTGAAGCGTGAAATCGCGAAGGAACTCGGCGGCGGGCTCATCCCCGCGTGTGTGGGGAAAACCGGTAGATAATCTCCAACTCTACGGATCCGGAGGGCTCATCCCCGCGTGTGCGGGGAAAACCTTGAAAACAGCTTCAACCGCGCCGGTAGACTGGGCTCATCCCCGCGTGTGCGGGGAAAACTGACCGCTGGCGACGGTCGCCCTCTGATGACCGGGCTCATCCCCGCGTGTGCGGGGAAAACATAGCCAGCGAGGAATAGAACGCGCCGACAACCGGCTCATCCCCGCGTGTGCGGGGAAAACTTGTAATGAGGGGCTAAAAGAACTGCTTCTAGCGGCTCATCCCCGCGTGTGCGGGGAAAACGGTTCCGCCGGTGAAGTCGTCGACGTAGGTCCAGGCTCATCCCCGCGTGTGCGGGGAAAACGGCGAAAATATCGTCGTTGGGGTTCATTGTTGGGGCTCATCCCCGCGTGTGCGGGGAAAACACGGGACGGCGGGGCGTTTGCTTCCTCGCCCTGGGCTCATCCCCGCGTGTGCGGGGAAAACTCAACTGCTCTCGACGCAGACTCGACAGCACAGGGCTCATCCCCGCGTGTGCGGGGAAAACTTTGAAAAACTTTTCGTGTACTTGAAAAAGGAGGGCTCATCCCCGCGTGTGCGGGGAAAACCTATTACCCGCCCGGATGGTCATTCGGGAAGCGGGCTCATCCCCGCGTGTGCGGGGAAAACATTTCCGAACGGTTGGGCGGGGCCGGTTTCCGAGGCTCATCCCCGCGTGTGCGGGGAAAACCCGTCCATTGGCTCGGTCAGATCGTCAATCAGGGGCTCATCCCCGCGTGTGCGGGGAAAACCCAGGATCCAGTGAGGGCGCGGGCAGATGTGTCGGCTCATCCCCGCGTGTGCGGGGAAAACGCCTTCCAGGTCTGAGCGGCCCATGTACCGGCCGGCTCATCCCCGCGTGTGCGGGGAAAACTCGACGATGATCTCCCCGAAGATGCTGAGCTCGGGCTCATCCCCGCGTGTGCGGGGAAAACGCGGTCACGTCGGGTGAAGCTGATGAGCTTGCCGGCTCATCCCCGCGTGTGCGGGGAAAACGGCCTGGCCGCCGCGCTCACAGGCGCAGCGACCGGCTCATCCCCGCGTGTGCGGGGAAAACGTTAATGCGCATGTGGCCGGGCCGCGGGCGGCCGGCTCATCCCCGCGTGTGCGGGGAAAACCGCCTAACGCCGACGACTGCGCAAGCTCCCGTGGGCTCATCCCCGCGTGTGCGGGGAAAACCCGCGCCGCTTTGGCTTGCCCTGGCCGCGTCCGGGCTCATCCCCGCGTGTGCGGGGAAAACTTCGCCGGCTCTATTACAGACGTTTCCCTAGAGGGCTCATCCCCGCGTGTGCGGGGAAAACTAGCGTCTTTGCCGGTCTGGGCTGTCATAAGGAGGCTCATCCCCGCGTGTGCGGGGAAAACCCTCTCTCGGCACTGTGACCATTACGCAACAGCGGCTCATCCCCGCGTGTGCGGGGAAAACGACAACGAAATCGAATCCGCTATCCGTGAAATGGGCTCATCCCCGCGTGTGCGGGGAAAACCTATGGGGTAACAGCGTGCGTCTGTCTCCCACGGGCTCATCCCCGCGTGTGCGGGGAAAACAACGACACTTTTATCGCAGCAGCGCTCGCCGAGGGCTCATCCCCGCGTGTGCGGGGAAAACTGCGGGTTGCCCTCAGCCTCCACCTTGACGCCCGGCTCATCCCCGCGTGTGCGGGGAAAACTAGTGGACGTGCGCAGCACCGGGATCCCCGGAGGGCTCATCCCCGCGTGTGCGGGGAAAACCTTTCAACCGTGATGGAGGCGAAGCAGCGTGACGGCTCATCCCCGCGTGTGCGGGGAAAACCAATGTTGAGCAGGAGTGGATTGCGTTCACGCGGGCTCATCCCCGCGTGTGCGGGGAAAACAGCTGAGGCCGCGTATTCGCGGGTCAAGAGTTGGGCTCATCCCCGCGTGTGCGGGGAAAACTCTGCCTATAGGCACGTGTTGTGAAGCGGTGCCGGCTCATCCCCGCGTGTGCGGGGAAAACGAAGGAAGGGTCTTGATGTATGTGTGGAACTTGGGCTCATCCCCGCGTGTGCGGGGAAAACGGAAGATCAAGATCTTCACATCCGAAGATTTTAGGCTCATCCCCGCGTGTGCGGGGAAAACACTGAACGATCTGGAGTTTTAACGCTCAGATCGGTCAGATCTTGGAAAACCTTGAGCTTTCCGTCTTCTCTGAAAGCTACTCACTGCAGGACGTTTATGCAACTGTGGCTCAGCAGGATCAGGCTCTGAATACTGACCGCGCCCCTCGGAATGGTACGGCCGCATCATCAAAGTAATCCCCTCAAAATCAACTGGTTTCCATGGATCACCCCACGTCAAAAACGCGAGCCCCTGCTCATTGCGCGCACGATACACCATCACCGCACGGCCGGTTCGCATGTTCTGAATGACGATCGCCCACAAACGCTCACGCACACGAGCGCTCAAAGTCCCAACAAAGACTCCCGGAGAAATCTCAAGTAGCCATCTAGTTACATGACCTCGCAAACCCTCCGGAACAGCAGAAAGCACGAGCACAATCACAGTTCAGCACTTTCTTCATACGAAACCCCGGCTGCGACAGTGCCCTCTCGGTCATCCCACAGCCGGAGATCGTCAACAATGAGTTCTTCCTCGTCAATGTCGACAGGACCCGCTATCGACAGAAGACCCTTAATATCTGCAACGCAGCGCTCCAGAAGACGGAACTCTCTCACGGAATCACGAACCTTTTTCCGCGCCGCGCTCCCCACCGCCTCGTTAATAGGACCAGCAGCGATATCGAAAGCGATGGGAATAGTCAGATCCGCCTTGTATAGATCTGCAATGTCGTACACGAACGATCGATAGTTCCCGTTGTGCACAAAACCAAGCCCCGGACTACAGCCCAAGGCAACAATCACCGCATGTATAACCCCATAGACCGCGGAATTCGCAGCAGACAAAGCCTGATTGACCAGTGACCCTCCTTCAAAATTGTCGGGATCATACTCACGCCCATCCCAAGGAACGCCAGTGCGCTGCGAATGCTGACGATACAATCGCCGAATCCGCGCTCCCTCGCGACCCCTGAGCTGTTGAAGGCTTAACTTCGATACGTCTTCACCTGAAAAACGCATCAAGTACATGCTGCGAGCCACCGCAAGCCTCAAGGACGGATCACTCACCGCACGCGCCTGAGCCTCAAGCAAACGAGATGACCGCGAAGGAGGGTTCCCATGCGCGTAGTAACGCACTCCGTTCTCCCCAACCCACACGATCGTCGAACCGCTCTCTGAGAGCACTGACACTGCAGAGTGGGTAATGCGAACCCCCGGCCCCAGCAGCAGCACCGAAAGCGCTGCTGCTGGGACATGGGCAATACCATGGCCATCAGCGATCGAAATTGCATTCGACTCCCGATTAACCGTGCAACGCTCCACATAAAGAAACGTCAGGCGGTCACGCACACGCACCAGGTCCTTCGGATCCGGCGGCCTTGCCCCAGGGATTGTGTTCACGGCCGCGAAAGTGTCATGAGACCACAGCCATACGCTTTCGCTCGACCGATTCCATTGACGAGGAGACTACGAAGTGCCTGCGAATCTGTTACTTCAAGAACACCGTCGAAAGTCGCACTTGAGAGCGTCACGCGAGAATCCCCACGTCGAAACTCTTCAACACTGCGCTCGATCCCCTGAATCATTAAGGTTTCACCGTCGCGTCTTAGCCCGTTATCGTCCTCGAGAATGGGTAAATCACCACCGAGGTCGAGTGATTTGAGCACAGCAAAACCATTCTGCTCTGCCCGATCCAGAAGCCACTGAAGTTGCTGATCCCGAGTCACGTGCGCAAGGATCTTCTTCCGCCCCTGCCTGTCACGCTGATTAGCCATCCTGAACGTGGGATTTACGCACACGCGGAAACCCCATCGCTGACCGACCTCAAGGCGATCGAGGAAATCATCAAGTTCCCGCACAACGACTCCCCCCTCCGTTGCATACCCTGCTTCCTCAACAATGTGTGAGGGATCAGGAGACACGGGGCTGGAAATGTACAGAGACCACGACGGACTTCCTTCACGGCCTCGCCCCACAGGAGCCGCAGGCCTATCCAAGCGCCACAAAACCCGAGAAGCTCCCGCCTGTTCAAGGACTCCGGGCGGAAAGCAATTCATAATGGCCGCATGTAGAACCTGCCGGCTCCTTGCAAGACGCCACGTTCCGCGACGCTGTGGGTTCAAATAGATTCGTGTCAGATACATTAGAGAACCCCCATTGGATCGTGACCGAGACGTGCGTCTTCCTGCGGGGAAGCTTGAACATACTCCGGGTTTTCCAGAGCGATTCGTGTCTCCTCAACAGTTCGGAAGGTATACATGCGATGCTCCGAATCAAAACTGACCGGGACATCTTGGAGCGTTTGCGCCGACGTTGCACCAGCAAACTCTGGGATAACCCCCTCATCAGCAAGCACGCGAAGGCTCACGTATTGCTCGAAGCGCTGCTTCTTCTGGTAGTACGTCGAAGCCAGCCAAGGAGTTGTTGTGATGACCTCCCACATCTCTTCATCACGTACTGCAAGTCGAAGAGGCATGGTTGGAGGGCATGAGCGACGCCCCAGATACAAGGGAAATGCTGGCCGAAGAATAGCCTGCGAAAGTCCATCGATTAGGTCGCTAGGCCCCTCGACGAAGCCCGCAAAGGCCGCGTCTGCTCGGTAGTACCGCTCAGATAGAGGCATTGATTCACTCCCCCGATGAGCAGTATGGAAGTCACGCAGGAGCTCTCCACGCTGGTCAACTCGCACTGCGACGCGAAGCTGAGCAAGATCCTCAATCGGATCAGTACGCCTTCTGCCTTGCGCAGCCGCAAGCAAACCAAGAATTCCACTCTTCGTAGGGAAAGCCTCTGTTGATCTGCGAGTAAAACGGCTGGAGGATCCCCATGATTGCATGGGGCCCGCCATTCTTAAGACGAGTACTTTACTCATCGCGTTCCTCGGACTGCTTCCACGGTCGCACCGCCGAGATCAACCAAGCGCACTTGCTTTCCAACCTCGCCAAACTTCGCACCACGAGGCGTGGTCCATGCAGCGAGCGATTCCACGGCCTCGAGACCGGTGAGTGTGCGCAACTGGGATTCAAATTCAACGAAACGTGCGATCGCTGGTTCAGCATATCCCTTCGAACCAGCCACGATCGGGTCCTCGAAGGCACCGCTCATGTTAATTGGCTGGTCATCGCGAACCTGCACCAAAACTGCATCCGGGAGAGTACGGTTTGCAAAAGTTGTAATTTTACCGGTCGGCATCGAACGAACGAAGCTATCAATAAAGAGTTCAATCGCACGATCAGCAACGGTGTCATCACCGAGATTCTCGCGAAGCATATCGACATTGATTGTTGCGTAGCGATATACCGTTGCCGAGGCAAACTCGATGGTACCGATCATTCCAGCGCCTTCATCAGCGTCCTCATTACGCTTCTTTTCATCATCGACAGCGGTGTAGTAGTCGTATTCGTTCTCAACTGCACCAACACCGATAGCGTGCGCAACCTGGCATGCAGCATCGACGTTAAGAGAATTTGGTTCTGCGACCATACGCCCGAACAGAGCGATATCAATCGAGTGGTTCGTATCAACCAGATCTCGCGGCTTAAGTTCCTTGAAAGCGGCTGTAGGATCGTCAGCATCAGCGACAGAGATGAGCGCTTCCGCAACGTGTTCAATTTGCTTTGCAGACAGGAATACAAGGAATCCGGACTCCTTCAGTTCCTGTTCGCTCTTCGTACCGCGCGGCTCAGTGAGCTTGAAGCCGATAGACTTCAGACCCATTTCCGCGAGTTCAACAGCACGTGAATCAAGGTCTGGACGCATTTCAGAGATCTTACGAGCCACAAGCTCAACGATCTTCTTCGTGCGAACTCCGTAGTTCGAGTCAGCGATCTTTCCTTCGAAATCCTCACGAGTAGCTCGCTTGATTGCCTGCGAGGAAATGCGCATACGTCGCACGCCACCGAAAGTTGCGCTCTTAGGCGCACCCGTGTCGTCACGATTCGGGTTCGAGGGAGGAAGGGTCTGCAGAACGTGGATATCAATAAAAAGAGACATTGTCTTTCCTTTCAATTGTTGATTTAAATTGTGTTGATTGCTTTTTCTCTGCACATCACTGAGCGGATGCGGAAGCCGTCTGAGTTGTTCGTGCGAATTGACGTCCCCAATTTCGCACTACCGAGGTCCTGCGGCTTGGGTCTTGCCAGTGGAACAGGTCCGAGGCCAAGTAACCGTAGTCGCACGGCACTTCAGCGGCCTCGAGTTGGGAAACCAGGGAGCGCAAACGTACCAGTAATCCCTCATACGTTGGTGCTTGGATCGCTGCGGAAAAAGTGCGATATATGGGAGTTTCTTCAGCGCGTTTGTCTCCCCGTTGCTGTTCTGCAACAACGCGAATTGCTGAGGCAAAACGACGTGGATGATCGGACGCATCATGCATCTGGCGTTTATTGGATCCTTGATGCCGCGCCCAGAGTGTTAAAGCCCCGTGCACTGCTTTCTCACCCCGAGTGGGATTATTTCCTAGATATTGAGATTCATCGTCTAGCGTAAGATCCCAAATTGCCGGAATTGAGCCGGTTTCCTTCCCCAGGGCAGAACGCAATTGCGCCCGGAGAGCCCTTGCAGAGGGGGTGTCTTTGGAAAGGCGATGCACAATGAGTCCATTAACTCGACTGCGCACTGCTTGCCCGGAGTTCAACCCTGAGACCTCGCGAATCGGAGCGGTCCCCGATTCAGCAGAGTTACTGGTCATTTCATTCCTTCCTGTGTGTCTTCCTGAATTGGTAAGAGCTTGTTGAGAGCCGAATTGAAGTAGTTTTCAGCGGTCCCGACGTTCATAAATCCCCATCCGGTTTCTCGGCCAATAATTGCTGCTGAAGGCGTTGAGGCAACAAGTTCAGATGCTGTCTCTTGAGCAAAGGCCCGAAGGGATCTCTCCCAGCTCTGCGCAATTTCACTGGGTTTACTGTCCTCATCGATATTGGCAAGCCAGTGCCTAAACGGATCATCAACCCGCGCATAGAAAAGCTGTTTCGCTCGCTCTCTTGCGCCGTCACCGGCCCCATCACCACTTTCCCCAGCAGCGCGTGCCAGGTTCGCCGCAAAAACACCGAGGTACTTCGCAACTTCCTCCGTGTTTCTGACCTGTCGATCAACTTGGGCAGCAAGTTCTGGCTGGTCAGCCCGCATGAGTGCAACTGACAATGTCAGTTCGTCGAAATAGATGTCTTCGAACGTTGACTCCTGAGGCCCATATGTGACGCCGATAGCCTGAATGCGCATCCTCTTCGGATAGTCGGTTTTGACCAGAGACTCTTCGAAGGCGTAGTGGAACGAAAGTGTTGCAGAAGGAAAGAATTCATCTTTCTTTTGTTTATCTGCTCCATCGATCTTCGTTACTTCAGGAAGAGCCCCCGGAAGGTTGCGCCACAGAGCCCTCCCTGCCTCGAACTTCCTTGGCATGTAGACGTCCTGCTTGAACTTCTTCGATTGAGGCATTGAATAACGCCACAAACTCAGTGGTTCGTACTGCTGCATCTGTTGGGGAGCCAGTTTGTCACCTTGTGCAAGGACGACTCCGGTTACTCCAGATACGTCGCCAACCAAGCGCACACGACGCGAATGCCACGTGAGCAGCCTCGGGATACTGATAGGACGCGGAGTTCCCGATGAGTCCAAGAGAGAATAGTCGTTTCGTTCAGCTGTTTCTGGTTCACTGTCTTCCCACGAGCAGCCACCCCACTGGGTAGATGCACTCACTCCTCTGAGATTCCCTGCATCGGAAGGAACAAGGTTAAGCACTAAAGACTCATCGAGGTTTTCTCCCTTGAGCCAGACTATCCCTAGGTGTCCACACCATGAAGGTCCGATGGGATATCCCTTCCCACCTTTAACTTGAGAGTCTCCTACAGCACCAGACCGAATACCCGAAGGATCGTACGCTTGAACGTGAACCAACCAACGGGCAGCTTCGGCTGCTGAAATCTTTGCAAGGGCTTTTCCGTGTCGGGTGGTAAAGAACTGCTCTCCATTGGGGACGTCAGCGATGATCTTTTCCAGTCCTGATACCGCGTCCTTCTCTGTCCTGAGATCAGCGACCTGCATAAACGGATAGCGGCCACCGAAGAGATAGAAACGATCTCGCCACTCTTCCAGATACTCGAGCATCCGGTCGGTTGGCGCTCCCTCGTTCCATTGCCGCGCCCATTCTTGTTCGTTACTTGGCGTTGCGACTCGGTATGCAATTGCCAGGATCAGGCGTTGTATCGCGATGTTCTGCGTTGGCAGTTCACACGCGAGGTCTGCAATGTCGCTTGTTCGTTCTACAAGCTCAAGCAGACCGACATTTGTGATGGTTCCATCGAGGAGCCGGATGGGTATCCATGGCTCCTCGAGCAGATTGTACTCAGGGTCCTTCATCAGCCTCGTACCTCCATTCCTTTTTCTATTGAGTAGGTGATTGCGTGTCCGTGTATCTCACGCGTGATACGTCTTCTGTCGGAGCTCAGATACATCGCAAGGATGAGTTCTCCGGATAAGAGCGGATGCTGGCGGCATTCCCACTCCTTTGTGATGGGGTCATCCCAAATCTCTTGAGCAACCGCATCGATCGTCTGCTCCAACTCTTCACCGCGAGTCCTGAAGGCCCACGGCGGTAGAGAAATGCTCCATGAGCAAATCTCCCTGACACGTCCGTGCGCGTTGTATTCGTCAACCGCTAGACGCCGATCGTCCTCCCCCCGCCCACTAATTGGCGGCGCGACAGGAATATTCCCTTGTTCTGGATCCATTGCAACGACCAGCACGGGAATTTGGTCCTCTCCATCCCGCACAGCAGCACGAGTTGCAGCAATTGCTGGGCCGCTTGTTCCTTCTCCAGTTGCCGCATTTCCTTGGAATTTCTCTTCAAGTTTCGGAGCTTTCCACGAAGGAAGGTTTTCTTCTTCGAGACACCACGCTCGTGCCTTTTCTTTTGCTTGCGCTCTGTTCTGCTGATCAAGCTTCCAGGTGCCCGCAAAATCTTCCTGCCATTCTTTGGGGCCAACCGACGATGATTCTGGATTCGCGTATGCCAGACTTGTGAGCCTTGCGTAATCGATTGGCTCGCGAACGACAATCTCTCCCCTATCGCAGAGAATTCCGAGTGTTCGCAAAGTCAAATAGCGCGAGTAAACGTAATCCGTTCCATGCGAATATTCCCATGGCACAGCAGAGAGATCCTTAACAAGGACAAAGCACCGTGCATCACACAGACCTTCAGGTCTGTCCTGACGATTGTGACGATGCAGGCGCCCGATGCGTTGCAGGACAAGATCCATTGGTGCCGGGTCCGTAACCATCAAGTCGAAGTCGACGTCAAGGCTTTGTTCGACGACCTGCGTGGACACCACAACGTGACGCTGTGGCCGATGCGTACTGTTCTTCCCGAAAAGTTCGAGCATCCGCCGGTCACGCTCTTCACGCTCCACAGCTAGGAAACGCGCATGAAGCAATGTCGTTTGTTCGCGTCCAAATACTGCTTTGACTGCATCATAGGTTTCCTGTGCCTCGCGCACGGTATTACGAATGATGACGGCGCATCCCCCACCCGCGAGTTCTCTGTCGAGAAATCCTGCAATCTTTTCAGGAGAATCGACTTGAAGAGGAATAATCCGTTTTTCTACTTCAGGTTCCCCCTCGACCTGATGAATCTGGAACCCGCGCGCGGATAGGGTCGAGATCACCGGATACCCGACAACGTCTTCAACGCTTTGCTCCGAGAGCGCATTCACCACGCCTTTCCCTCTTCCGTAGGCATTGAGCAATACCATCCGTCGCTTGGGTGGAAGGGTTGCGGATAATAAGACGACAGGAATTCCATACATCCCGAGCCACGTCAGCGCCGCATCAAGATAGGTACTCATAAATTCATCGGAAGCATGCACCTCGTCGATGACGACGACCTTACCCATCAAGCCAAGGTGCCGCACGAGCACATGCCGAGACTTCAACGCCGCAAGCAGAATCTGATCAATGGTCCCAACAACGACAGGTGAAAGAGTTGACCTCCATCGTTGCCCCATCCATGTACTCGCATACAATCCGTTGTCGTCATCCCCGTCATACACTTCAAGCGGACTACGTCCTTTGTCAATCAATTCCATGAATGATTCATTGAGGCTGCGCTTACCGTGAGCCAGCTGGATTCCGAGCTTTTGAGGCTGGTCACCCAGGATATTGGTGAGCCACGATTTCACGCGAGAGAACATGGCGTTTGTGGTTGCCTGCGTAGGAAGAGCAACGAAAATCCCTTGAAGACCCCGCGCACGCATCAGGGCCTCGGCACTGGCTAAAGCAAGCTCTGTCTTTCCCGAGCCCGGCGCGGCCTCGACGATCATGAGGTCAGGGTCTTCGGCTGTCACAATTTCAAGTGCCGCGCGCTGCGCTTTCGTTGCCCGGTACGAGGCCGGCCATCCAAAGCGATGTCGATAGAGTTCTTCCACGTCAAGTTCCGACATATCAGGCACACGCATGGGAGCCGGAAAATCTGCCCGTTCCCATGCTTCATTGACGCGTCGACGTTGCTCTTCAGCTGTGAATTCGGGGTATTCGTCAATTGAGAGGTGTCCTTCCGCGTCAACAGGGCGGGGACGCAGGGGGAAATAGTCTTCGTTGGAAGCGAGCCAGTCAGCAATCACCAATGCGGAAGCATAGGCAGAGGCGACTGCGATGGGGAGCTCAGGAAGCGCAGTTTTCGGCGCAACCAGAGGGAAACCGCTGCGTCTGGCCATCCAGCGCAAAATCTCAGATCGAGCCTGTCCCCAGCGGGGATCATCTTCCCGTGAACCTTCTTGTGTACTGTACTGTTCACGAGCAAGCTTGATTGCCTGAGCATCTGGGTATCGTCCGTGATGAACTCCAAGAAGAATTGCCCAATGGCGCGCGCGAGAGCCCTCGCCTCCTGCAGACATAACCTCTTCTTGGAAGGCGAATTGACTGACGAGTTCGTGGCGCAGGTATTTCCGGTCTGGATAATCCTGCTTCCGAAGGACAGTCAGACCCTGATAACGAATCAGCTGCGCAAGATCTTGGCGCTGACAGGAAAATTGGGGGCTCGCTTTTCCGATGTCGTGCCCGGCAGCAAGGAATACAAAGCTGGCCCGAGCCTTCGCCTGATCCCCTTCCCAAACAGAAGCCATGAGGTTGCGGTGATGCTCACTGAGATAACAATCAAATAGCTTTGCAGCGATATCCGCTGTATCCATCAAATGCTGCACGACTGAGAGCCACGTATTCGAGTCACCGCTCTTCGCCCAGAAACAGCGAGCAAGATCCGACAAGTCCGACGCATCAAGATCCGGCTGCGCAACAGGAAAAGCGGGCACAGGAAATTCAGCAATAAAGGATGTCTCTTTCGAGAGATCCCGATTCTTTCGCGCCATCGCAACCTCCTGCATTCGAAATACAGTCGATCTTGCTCAACGATTCAGCATCACTGCGATTCGACGAGCATCAGGCCCTTCAACCTGACAGAAGCCAGAATAAAGACTGGCACATTCATTTGCGTCCAGTTTGGAGAAAGAAAATAAAGAAGTTTTTCACAGGATTCCAGGCACTACCTCACGCTTTATCACGTGCGTCAACCAGGCCTTCTTGGCAGATCACCTGAAAGTTACCGAAACGGATCGACGTAGACCCCACCTAATGAATCGAATAATTTTCGCAGAAACCCGAAGGTCCCAGAGCAAGCAAGCTCCACCCAGCACCGAATCTCACATGCCGAACAAAAAAACTTGTGGCCCCAACATCAGTTGGGGCCACAAGCCTAAACGCGGTAGCGCAGGGATTTGAACCCTGGGTGGCTGTTACACCACACAGCATTTCGAGTGCTGCACCTTCGGCCGCTCGGACACGCTACCTCGGCACCCCACAATAGCGGATCTGGCAGGATGGGGCAATTCCACGCCAAGATAGACGAAGCGACCTAGACTGACGACATGGCAAAACGGCGTATTGATCCAGTAGAAGGCCACACCGCGCTCCTCACGTGGTACCGCGCCCCCGAAAGTGCCTCGCGCACAACTCTCTTCACCGCCGTACGCTACACGCTCGAAGAAATCGCCGCCCTACACCCCGGTCGCTCCGTCGAACTTCGAGTTCCGCCAGCCGCTGCCACTCAGGTCCTTCCAGGAACAACTCACCGCCGAGGGACTCCCCCGGCGGTGATCGAAATGTCGCCAGAAACCTGGCTCAAACTCGCATGCGGAATGCTGGACTGGAATGACGCGCTCTCCCACGGGGACCTTCAGGCCTCGGGACAGCGCACCGATCTGTCCACGTATCTTCCGCTATTTTCTAATTTGCGATAGCCGGCTGATCAAGATCCGACAGGATCTGCGACGCGGCTTCAACCGGCGCAAACCACTTATTCGTCTTGTTCACCACGCCGCGCTGAGCAACCGCCGCAATAGCGGCAGAAACCGCCGCGAAGGTCACCACCGAAACCAAGGATGCCGTACCGTCATCATCCTGAGGTGCGGCCTGACCGGTCACAGCCTTCCAGCCCAGCTCCGCAACCTTTCCGGCCACGAAACCGACGGCCATAGACAGCCCTGCGGTAATGAGTTTCTGACTGAGACTGCTTCCCATGATGACTCCTTGCATCAGATCGCATCGAACACTCGATACCAACATTTTGCCCTATCGACGCGCGAATATCTCCCCTTCTATGCACTATTGCTTAGACTGGTACGGTGCGAAAGACCAATACCGCCTCTCCGTCCACTCAAGGCCAAGCTCGCCGCTTCGCCAGCGCCGCCATCCTATGCGCGCTCGCGCTCAGCGCCTGCTCCCCGTCAATCCCGCAGGGAGCCCAGTGGACGGACGATCCTTTCCGCACAGACTCAAGCTCTTCCTCTCAAGCGGGCTCGGCCTCGGCAGCAGCGAAGCACACGAAGGTAAGCGGTGACCAAGGAATCCCGCACGGAAGCGGAACCCTGCGCATTGCTTACGCTCCCGGCTGGCAGCTCCCCGACGACTATGTCTCGGCCTTCGAGGCCGCAAGCGGCTACACCATTGAGCAATTCCCCGCCTCCTCTATTTCAAGTTCTCTCGATGCCGATATCCTCTTCGGTATCGATTCAGCGACCGCCGCTTCCCTGGGCGCGACGACATCCCCCACGGCAATCGGCAACGACCCGATTTGCGCCTACGCGGATCGCTCATGGTTTTCCGCAAACCGCAAGGCCCTGCCGAACTCTCTAGCGGAGCTCTCGTCCTCAACCTACGCGCCGCTCACCGCGCTTCCCCCGGAGAATTCGGCAGTCGGAAGCCAATACATCGCAAACGCCCAGAAGGCTCTCGGAGAGGGCTTCGAAGATTGGGCAGCCGACCTGCGCGAATCGGGAAGCTTCTCCTCTTCGACCGGTGATGCGTTGGGTCAGTGGAGCGTCACAATCCCCGCCGGCCGCTCCTCGATCATTCCCGAGGCCGACTCTGCGCAAGGCTCTCACGCGCGCCCGATCCTCGTGTGGGATGCGCGCCTGGCAGTTGCCGCGGCCTCGAACACGGGCACGGAAAGCCGCGCCCAAGCGATCCCGGGATCGTGCGTTTCCCACGAGGTAGTGGCCGCTCCCCTACCGGCTTCCACTCACGCCGAGGCCGTGGATTCCTTCCGAGCTTTCCTTTCCTCACAGCTGGGCAAGGATGCGGCCGCATACGCCGCTTTGGCGTATAACGAGGGAATTGCAGCGGATTCGCGTGCAGCCTGGTTTATGGCGCCAAAAAACTAAGACGCTTTTCAGTTGGCTAGCTCAAGAGCTGCTGCGATTCGATCCCGTTTGCGTTCGCGCACCCACTGATGACATGCCCTCGCCGACAAGGCAAGAAGTGCCAGAACGTTGAGCGATGATCCGATCAGAGTCATCAGCAAGATATGACTTGTTCCCGAGTGGGCGATATCGGCTACGGCGACAAGAATGTTCAAGCTCAGCGCGGTCATCAAGATGATTCGCGCACGAGGGTGTCCCTGCCACGTGAGTGCGGCGGTGACGATCACCAGACCAACCAGAATGACAGAAACAAGACCAACCGTCAGACGCAGCGCAAGGAGATTAATCTGCGATTCTGCAAGCTCATCAAGGGGTCCGACATTGATCGCGGCGTACTTCCAAGGGTTTCGCAAAATAAGCACCGCATTGATAACCTCGGTCAGAACCATGCAGGCTACCAGCATCATTCCGACGATCAACTGAGTGGGGCGCCGGCGATGTGCCCGCGTATCAACGACATGGGCGTCAGCGATTTGAACCGTGTCTTCGTCATCAACTTCAACGTCGGTGACATCGAGAAGATAGAGGTCACCGTCGGTGACGACTCGGTCACCGCCACCGTTTTTATCGTGATAGGCACTGAAGAAGTCAGGCAAGATTTCGACGCGGGCGTCCTCGCAGGCATAGAGGACATCATCAACGATGAAGTTGCGTTCGATGTCGATATCCGCATCGATCTTGTGAGTGATTTGGAAGGTGAGTAGGCTCAGACCAATTGCCCGGTCATAGGTACCAGCGGCAAGCCACTCGACCCGCCTACCGCCGGGGAGGACCCATCCTTGAGGAGTGCGCCAAAAACGCACATGGTGGCGCTCCGACGACTTCCCTGGAACTGATTTTTGATAAGCAAAATGCTGTTTTCGCCCAAAGAGCACCAAGTTTGATACCGGAGCAGAATCATAGTGCTGGCGAGTGAGCCATGAACGGATCACACGCAGCACACTTCTGGGGCTGATGGGGTCGGCTCGCACCCAACCTGCAGCAGTCATTGCTGCGTGAATATCAATTTCACTACCCAGCAGTGCCAGATTCACCGGGTCACCCAGCAAGCCATCAGCAGTCCTGGTGCGCCCAATGAAATAGTCGGGGACATAGAGCCATGTGAGAAGCTGATGAAGTCGCGGAAGCGCAAGGTAGGCAGTCACTCCCCAGCAGATGGCAAACCAAGCAATTGCGGTGGGTTTGAGTCTGATGGAACCTGCCAAAAATACGTATGCGAGCCACAGTGTTGCGATTCCGGAGAAGATGAAGAAAAGAGCGTCAACGACATCATCGAAGCCCCAGTCACGTTCTTGAAGGAAATCGAGTTTTTCCGAGGCGTGCTGGTAGACGGGCGGATGCTGTGGGCGGGGACGCTCCAAACGCGGACATGCGCTTTGCTCAGCCCCCGGGTGGTCCGAGGCCTCAGGCAGTGTTTCACTCATGTCCCATCCTCAGTGCAAGAAGTTGTCCTTCATCAGCTTAACCCAGATGGGTCTTAAGATTGAGGGCGCCTGAAAGTGAGTCAACAGGCGCCCTCCGGAGACGCAGTATGTCAGGGGTTTTTCACGTCTCCGGCACTCACGTTACCGCGAGAGCTAGTCGGACTGAACGTTTTCGCTCCCTTGAGTTCGATGCGAATTTTCCGCAGATTTTCGCCATTTTCGAGCAAAACGACAACCATGTCTACCGCTCTTAAACACGGCCATTACCATTCCCGGTTTCCGCACTCTGCTCACTCAAAATTGGGTATAAAAAGACCCCCAACACCACCTAGGGACTTTCGTCCCATTCATAGCATTGGGGGCCCAAGCTTAGGCGTGACGACGGATAAACTCCGCGAAGGCCTCGATAGCTGACTTCACGAAAGCCTGCGTTCCGGCGTCAACAAAGCGGCCATCCTCGCCAAAGGAATCAGCATTTGCTTGAAGGAACATTTCGGGCTGAGTCATGTTCAGCGGATTAAAGTAAGAGAGCGTCTGACGCACAGCTGCCTGACCAAGAGCGGCCCCAACCGAACCCACAGAAGCGCCAACGACGTACAGTGGCTTGCCACCAATCGGGTTCGATCCCCACGGGCGTCCCATCCAGTCAATGGCATTCTTCAAACCACCGGGGATCGAGCGATCGTATTCAGGGCTTGCAACAAGGACCGCATCGGCCTCTTCAAGGATTGTCTTGAACTCGGTAGCCACCTGCGGGTAATCCGCCTCGAGATCAGGGCTATACAGGGGGAACTGGGAGAAGTTCGCCTCGACGAATTCCAAATCCTCAGGCGCATCGGCGATCATGGCGCCAACGAGCTTGCGGTTAACGGATGTGGAGGACAGAGAACCAATAATGTATGCGACCTTGTACGTCATGGGACAAACCTTTCATCACTGAGCCGCATCTTCAGCAGCACTGCAAATCTCAACCCAGCCAGAACTTCAGCTATTCCCCATTGGGACCTAAGTCACTGATCGCCTTTACCAGGCGCCGTTTCCGCCGGTGCCGCGCTTGCGATCTTGCTCCTTGCGACCGTCTTGGTCACCCTTTTCTATGCGGCGCTGCATTTCCTCGCGCTTTTTGCGCTGCTCAGCAGTTTCGCCGTCATAAGGATCCTTCTGCTTGTCAGTCTGCTGATCCTTGTTGTCTTTATTGTCTTTATTGTCCTTGTTCTGATCGTCTTTGTTCTGATCCTGCTTATCGTCTTTATTCTTGTCGTCCTTGTTATCTTTGTTGTCCTGATTGTCTTTGTTATCGGACTTTTCAGCCTGCTCTTGCTTCTGCTTCGCACGATCATGCGCTTTATCAGCATCAGCTCCACCGCCCTGGCCCTGCTGATTTTGCTGATTCTGCGTCGAGGACGTCGACTGACAGGGGGAAACGACCTCCCCCATCTCCTTGTAGAGGGCTGCCGCTTGAGCACGGTCACTCGCCATCGCGGCGTCACCCTGTTTTTCCAATCCGAGCGCAAGGTTCATTCGCACGGTGCACTCGTAGGAATAGGTTTCAATGCGCCCATCCTCAACCTGTCGTGCCTTGGGAACACGGTCCCACGCGGTACGCAGTTGCTCCACGCCCGAATCGATGTGGTCGAGTCGAAGGTCTTCGGTACCCGCGTTGTAGTGCGCAACCCAGCTCGCAGGCCCCAGGTCCCCCCAGTAGATCTGGCGCGAATAGGAGCTAAGCGCGGCCTCGTGATTGCCTGCACGCACGGTCCTACCCGTTGCCCAGGCCCACAGGGGAAGCGAAACCATATAGGTTCCAACCGCAAGCGTGACGGCGACGACGGGCATGGACCACCACAGCGGGCGCAGTAGTTTTCCATTGCGCGGACGACGTGCGCTGCGTTGAGTCCGGTCTGCCGAGGCTGGCCTTGCGCTCGGGATTCCATCCGCCGAGGCCTCGCCACCGTTCTGTGCACCCGCGGGCGGCTGGTAGAAACCCTCGGGGCGTTCCTCTACTCGAGCTGTCGATCGATGTTTAAATCGCACGGGTCCTCCTCAGTGCGTGAACGCGGCCGGCAAAAATGGCGGCCTCCCATGCCATGAGCACGGTGAGAACCAGCGCCGAGGGCCAGAGAATATAGCGAGAAGTCTGAATCATGTCGCGACTATCCGCAATATTACGAGCGTTGGAAACAGACGAACTGGCAGCGTCTCGAATTGCTGAATCACTGGGAGAACGCACCATATCGACACCGAGCTGGGACGCAATCTGGTTGAGCTTCGCAACATCAATCTTCGAGATCGCATCAGGAGTTCCAGCCTGGCTGTAGTCCTTAATGTACTCAGGAGTCTTCGAATTCTCTTGCCCCAAGGCGGAGACCTTCATGCGACCGCCCTTTTCGGTCCCGTACCCAATGACGAGGCCGCCCGAAAGCTCGGGTTGCACCTTCTTCCAGTCATCTGACTCGCCCGCGCCCACGCCGCGCCACGCATCACTATTGGAGGTCTCCCCATCGGTAAAGACAAAAAGAACGCGAGTGTTCTCCGGGTGTTTCTTCGCGGCAGCTTGCATCTCCTCTGCAAGGTATGCCGCCGGACGATCCGGAGAAGAGCCACGAGAGGTGGAACTGACTTCATGGGTGAGCGTGCTCATGAAAGAGCGAACCGCACCAAGGTCAGTGGTCAGCGGAAGTCCAGTATCCGCCTCGGAATCCCAGGTCACGATACGGTAGCGAGCACCCGGGGCGGCAGTGAGGATGGTCTCGACATCGTGACGCACACCGTCCAGACGTGGTTTCGAGCCATCCCAGTCCTCGGCCGCCATTGAACCCGTGCGGTCAATCGCGAGCCACACCTCAACATTGGTTGTGACTTTTTGTGCTTCTCCGGGGATTGAAGGACCCACCAAAATCGACAAAAGAGCGAGGGAAATTCCGCCTCTTCTGACCAGATCAGAAGTCCTGAATGGTTGGTGACGACGAGCACTCCACCAGGAGAAAAATAGGCATGCCGCAGCTATCACAACGACGAGGTAAACCGGCATCAGCGGTCGGAAGGAGAGCGACAATATTCCTCCTGGGATCGGATCAAACACTGGCAAGTATAGTGGCGAACTCACATTCAGCAGATAGAACATCTATTTGACGACTGAAGAGATGCATATGTAAATTTGAATTCGCAGCACAGTGTCCTAAATACACAATCACCAGGAAATTCGAGGCAAAATGAAAACGCTCTCAAAGATTGCAACTGGTTCACTTGGACTAGCGCTCCTCTTTTCTTCCCTCACTGCCGTAGGCGCAAACGCCGTCGAGGCAGGCGCTGATGGACAAATCAACGGCGACCGTACCTCCGGCTGCGTTGTCGACTGGACAGCACGCGCAATGCTCGATGAGAACATGAACAACATCCCCCGGGGACTGCGTGCCGGCCCCTACGCCACTTCGGGCTTCATGGAGAGCGTTCACCCTCGTCACGGCAGCCAAGCCATTCTTGAAAACCACCACTGGTTTAACCCAAACTTGAACCTTCAGTACTGGCGTATCCCGATCGGAGCCAACTACGAAATCCTCCCCGGCGCTGAGCTGACAGTCGATCTTCCCGACGACATGACGAACATTCAGTTCTTCGGCGAGCTGAGCTCGCAGGTCGTCGACGGCGATGTTGATCGCTTCATGCGTGGCCAGACTTTCGGTGCACTCGCGTCGAACCTGCACTGGGACCTCGTTCCGACCGCAACCCAGACGGATGCAGCACGCAACATCTGGACCCTCAAGTTCAACCAGGGCCTGCCTCTGGGACACGCAGCTGTCATCGAATTTGTTGGTAGCGGTGACCACACCAAGCACTACGAGGCGACGTCTCACCTGAGCGGCCTGCGCGCCACCGACGAAAACGGCAACGCTTGCAGCCCCATCCCCGAGCCTTCGCTCACCGTGGGCCACTGCCAGGCGGGAGTCGTCGGCCGTACCGTCTTCTCCCCCTACTCGCAGGATATTGATCGCCGCGAGAAGTACGCCGATAGCTGGCACGGTACCGGCCAGCTCTGGGGTGAAGCTGGGGCAGACGGCTGGGATCCCTCACGCCAATACTCCGATGCTGCTGGCGCAACGCGTCGCATGCGCTTCTACGCCGCAACCACGCGCGAACTGAACAACGCAACGATGACCGTGAGCGCACCCCAGGGTGCGACCTTCGACGAGACATCGATCGCCTCTGCACTGACCCCCGGTGCTGGCCAGCTTGTTGCTAACGGCTTCTCACAGTCGGTGACGGGAATCTCCAACCCGACCGTGAGCGCCGATAAGAAGACGCTGACCTTCACCGTTGCACACATGCCTGAAAACTCCTCCTTGAGCGTTGAGGTGAACGCTGTGCTCACCGGAGAGAAGGCACACCAGACCCCGACCTCGAAGCCCATGGTCTTCTTCCACACCTTGGTTGGTTCCATCCCCGGATGTGACGTCTCGCCGACTCCGACCACACCGGCAACAACTCCTTCCACTCCGGCTACTCAGCCCACTCCTGAGCAGCCTCAGAACCCCAAGAAGCCCGCTCCCCTGGCACACACCGGTGCTGCAGGATCGTTGCTCGTGGGACTGGCAGGAATGAGCCTCTTTGCAGGCATGCTGGCACTCAAGCGTCGCCGCGCATGATCTAATTCGACAATAGGTGTGGGGGCCGCAGCACTCGCTGCGGCCCCCACATTTTTGTCTCTATGCCCAGGCGAGCATGCCCGCACCCACGCGAGCGTGCTGACATCGGGAGGGCTACAGCCTCGTCACTCCCAAAAGACCGAGGAAGGAAAGAATAGCGACGGCAAGCCAGCCCGCGGGAGTTCCCACGCGATCGGTGACGGTCACGCGAGCATCACCTTCGATCTCGTTCACCTGCTTTGCCTCGATATCTTTAATAATCGAATCCACTGTATCCGAGCTCGTCATCTTGTAGAGGCGTCCCCCGGTCGACTCGACCTGGTTCTTCATATCCTCGCCATCCGTGCCCAGGTAATCACCGGGGAATAGCCCAATGACCTCAACCTTTTGACGCTTCGCGAAGTCGATCGCCTCGCTCAGGGAATAGAGCCCCTGGCCGAGTACCTCATTATCCGAGGCCAAAATAACGGTTCGCGAACGCTCCTGATCCGTGTGGTCGAAGCCCAAGACGCACGAGGCCAAGCCGTCGCCGATCTGAGAAGCAACTTGCTCGTCGGGATCGTCGGTCCCTTCCAGGTACTTCGCGAGTTCCCTGGAAATCCTGTAGCCGTTGGAGGTGCGCGCCAAAATACCGTTTCTCAGGACCGAGCTGAGTTCATCCAAGTATTCGGTCACCATCGGATAGTCATCGGTCAGCGGGAACTTGCGAACGGAACGACCACTCCACAGGTACAGGGAGACGCGCTCCCCATTAAAGTGCTCAACCAAAGTCTTGAAGGCTTCGCCGATTTCACTGTCGTAGTCCAGCATCGAACCGGAAGCGTCGAGGCAGAGGACAATATCGCGCGAGGCAAGGCGTCGGTCTTCAACTCGACGATCAACCGGGTTCGCTGCGACAACAGCCAAAGATGCCGCGCCGACACAAAAAACAGCCAAGAGCGCGGCGACAATCATCCGCGTTTTACGCATGAGCGTGCGGTAACGGGGAAGGTTACGAACGTAGCCCGTATTGGCTACCCAGCCTCGCCTCTCGCTCGCATGGAGTTTCAAACCAACACGGCGCCATCCGATGGCTGCTCCAAGAACAATGACGACAAGGACAACCGCGATCAGGTATCCGTATCTCACGCCTTCACCACTTCCCTAGCCTTACCGGCAATGGCACTCGCATCGAAATATGTTTCGCTTCCATCGGCCTCGGACTCAGCTTTAAAACCGTGCTCACAGGCTTCAAGGGCGTTGGCAAGTTCCGGCCACGTGGGCACAATTCGACGGATTTCATCAACTGTTGCGGTTTCAAGATCACGTCCACTGCGTTCAGTACCCAGCGCCCTCAAAATACCGGCGATTGCCAAGTGAACCCCACGTTCATCAAGGTCTTTGGACTGCAGACGTCCCTCGACCTCGTCAACGAATCCCAAGTAACGCTGACGGCGCTTCTCATCCAGAGGGATCAGAGTGACCTGTTCTTCTTCACCCCCGCGGCTCGATCGAAGCCAACGGATGACCCACACGCCGATCCACACAAGGGTCGCAGATAGGAGTAAGACGCCGACAATCCACATCCAGTGCGGGTAATTGACGACTTCACGCAGTTCACCGGACACGATTTTCCCTTTCCAGTGCGGACAAAAGGGTTCGCACGACTTCAGCGCTCGAGGACACGCTCACCCGTGTAATCCCAGGGATATCGAGGAGCTGACGCACAACTTGGCGGCTTTGCTCCGCACGCACAGCGGCCTCGGAAGCAATCTGCGAATCTTCCAAAAGGAATCCGGGCAAGGGACCGGCATCAACGTCAACGATACGCGTCCCCTTGGGAAGCTTCGTGGGATCGGCGTCGGCAACCTGCATGACGATCATGCGGTGGTGGACACTCAATCGCTTGAGTAATTCCAGCGCACGAGGCGTGGGCTGGGGATGCGTTTCATCCGTAACCAAGACGATGAGGGAGCGCCGATGCGTTGCCGCTTGCACTCGCGCAAGCAAGGTCTCTAGATCCGAAGAGGGCGAACGCAAGTCGATATCTTCTTCGAGGCGCCGCAAAATCAGCTCAATATGAGCGTTACCCGAGCGCGCGGGCATATGACGCATCCGACCCTGGCACCCAGAGACCAGACCGACCTGGTCACCGCGACTGGATGCAAGCCAGGCAATTGCCTGGCAGATCGTCAGAGCAATAGCTTCCTTACTTTCCCCGGAAGGAGCCAGCGCGCTCATGGAACGACCGGTATCAACGACCAGAACAACCTGCACATTCGCGCTGGCCTCGAAACGTTTGACGATCGGAGTCCCGGTCCGAGCGGTCGCCGCCCAGTCGATGTCTTTAACGTCATCGCCGGGCTTGTATTCGGCCATGTCCATGAATTCCCAGCCCTGTCCCGCGCGCGCAGAATAGTGCTGTCCCTCCATGAGAGACAGAAGTTTGCGCAAGACAGGCAATTGGGTCCGGCCAGCAAGGGCACGCAGCTGAGAACTATTCGTCCGCGCCTTCTGGTGCTGGTCGACATTGCCCAGGGTCTGCGAGCCTTCCTCGACGACCCCTCTCTTAATGATCGGGCTCACGGCACCGCTACCGCTGAGAAGACGGCATCAATGAGGCCGTCGACAGAAATATCATCCGCCATTGCGTCGAAGGTACGAATGATGCGGTGACGCAAAATCGGGTGGCGAAGTTTCTTAATATCCTCAGGCATGACGTAGTTACGCCCCTGCATGAGGGCAACTGCCTGGCTGACACGCATCAGGGCAATGCCACCACGAGGCGAAGCACCCACGCGCACGTGCTGAGAGAACCCGGGAAGCGGGTTCGGTCCCATACCGCGAGTGGTGTTAATCAGGTCGACGATGTAGGCCTTCAAGGTGTCGTGCAGGAAGATGCGACGAGTCATCTGCTGAAGGAAGGTCAGTTCTTCCAAGGTAATGGGCTCAACATCGATGGGCTTATCCATGCTTCCCGAATCGATCCTGTTGAGGACTTCGAGTTCTTCGAGAGGCTGGGGGTAGGTGATGATTTCCTTCATCAAGAAGCGGTCCATCTGCGCTTCGGGGAGCACGTAGGTACCTTCTTCTTCGATGGGGTTTTGGGTTGCCATGACCATGAAGGGCTTGGGCAGTGGGTAGACGGTTCCACCGATGGTGGTCTGACCTTCCTGCATGGCTTCAAGCATCGCGGACTGGGTCTTTGCCGAGGAACGGTTAATTTCGTCCAGGAGCACGATATTGGCGTGGACGGGACCCAACTCGGTCGTCATCTCGTTTTGTGCCTGGTTCCAGATGCGCGTACCGACGATGTCGTTTGGCATGAGGTCCGGCGTGCACTGGATGCGATGGAAGCTTCCTGAGATTGCCATTGCAATGGTCTGGGCCGCCGTGGTCTTTGCAAGACCGGGCACCGATTCCATGAGGATGTGTCCCTGTGCAAGAAGTCCGACGATCAGGGTTTCCCTGAGCTGCTCTTGGCCAACCACGCGCTGCGCGAAGATCTTCTGGATGCGGTCCAGGAGCTCTTTGCTGCGCTTGAGCTCATCATCGGTGAGGTATGTAGACATTCAGGAAACTCCCGGGTGATTGAATAATTACCAATATCTTACTGGTTTTCAGCAGCTCATTCCGACTCGCAACTTCACTGCCCCGTCTGAGCGGGCGTTGGAAGCGAGAACGGAGGAATTGAGAAGGTCGGAACCGTCACCGAGATCGTTGGAAACGGCGTGACATGTGGGATATTCGTTTGTTTTGGACTCGAATGGACATAAGAGCGCCAAATCCCAAATATCAGCGCAATGATGAGCCAGACAACCCACCTGCTCTTTCTCTTCTGCACAGTTGAACCGGTGGGCGAGAGATCCACATCATTGTTCGTCAGGCGCATGCGTCGTCGCCGTTTCCATCGTGCACGCCTATTCCCTGCCGAGGCCGAGCCCGCTTGGGCAGGCATCGACGGCCGAGCAGCCGCGCGGCCTCGTTGACGGGGTTTCTCGGGCACAGCGGTAGGCGCGGGGAGGCTGAGACGGGAAAGATAGTCAGGAAGAGGCTGAATTGTTCCCTCTTGAAGGGCGCTGGGGCCCTCGTGAGTGAAGCGATCGACCAGAGCGATTTCCTCATCAAAGAGCGGTTCGATTGCGACGACTGGAACCCTGGAGGATAGGTCTTGCATGAGCGAGTCCAACACCGCCACGGATTCGGGGGAAATGTACGCCTCGGGATAGATCGGAAGGAATGTTCCATCACTATCGATGAGGACCGTGGCCTTTCCTGAGCGAAGCAGACACGTCACGTCTGAAACCCTGATCTCAATTCGTCGCACGACCTGGGAGGTGTCGCGTTCCTTGGAGGCGTCGTACCACTGGGCAACCACACGATCAGGAGAAACCATCAGGTGATGCGGGAGGGCAAGAGCATAGCCGCTGAGGCTCTCTGGGACGCTTGAGAGAAGATCTGTGCCCTCGGTGGAGGGGAAGGGAAGCGCTTCCACCGGTTCGGGCACGCAATGAGTGGTTGCGAAGCGATCGTAGGTGCTCTTCGGTGCGGTCAGTAGCGGGAAGCGTTCAAGCAGCTCGGGCGAGGCGACATCAGCGGCAATGTGGGCGCGTGCCGCTACTTTGTTGATAAGTGCGAGGACCTCGTCACGCGTTGGAATACTATCGTCGTTAATGCGGTGCAGGTGCTGGGAAACCTCCAGGTTTTCATCGTCTTTATGACGATTAATGACCTGTTGAAGGTTGACGGTGAAGTCACGATCCGGGTCGAAATAGGCATCAAGGAAACGGCGCGCGTCCTCGAATGAATCCAAGTCGTCGAAACGGATCATCGCAATGAGATCAGGTGCGATCGAGTAGGCATCCGTCGTTACCTTGAAATCCGAGTATTTGGGATCCAGTGAGCGCAGGATATTTGTCGCATCCATTGCAATTGCCCATCGGGCGACGAGTCCGGCACGTGTCAGGGGAACCGCAAAGGAAAAGAGGTAGTTCAAGCCGCATTGCCATTGACTGCCGCGTAGGTACTGGTCTCGTGGAATGCCTTCATCCACAGCAAGCAGGTCGTCAAGATCCAAAGAATCGGGTTCACGATCGAAGCCAAGACCAAGAAAATCAGGCTCTGTCGTCACAAGAACACAGGGATAACGTCCTTCGAAGGGAGAGAGTTTCCGCGCAAGATCACATGCTGACGCAAAGTAGCGATCGGCCTCGAAAGTGGTGGTATCACTGCGGAAAACGGAGAGCAAGGCTTCATTGATCCCCGTTCTGTTTGCCACGTCAGCAGTCCACATCGACGTTGCGGGAGCACGTCCTGAAACGGGGAGCAAAAGCTCTGGATGCTCAAAGCAAGCGGGAAGACGCAGCCATGCCTGACGGACGATCTCACGCGGTCCATGGACGCGGATATCGATCTCTGAAAAGTAGGTCAGGCACTCAACTTGAGCGACATCGAACTTTCCGGGTGCGTATTCGACGGGACGCTGAAGTTCGGTTCGAATGGATTCCATCAGAACGTGAAGAGCGCCCATTTCCTCAGGTTTCACGTCAAGAGTTCCATAGGCCAGGGTCAGGCACATCCACAGTTCTCCCGGCTTTTCAACAACCGGATCCATTACGGCCCATTCAAAGCCGTTAATGAACTTCCACTGTTTGGCGACCACACCCCATCCTTTCCTATAAAAAGCCTTTTCTACTCTAAAACATAGAGGCAAATAAAACACAAGCGGGTGGCTCCCCTCTCGGGGAGCCACCCGCCTTGATGCTAGCTAGACGCTATCAGGCCTGCTTTGCAGCAGCGATACGAGCGCGGAACTTCGCGAGCTGCTCGGTGATAGCTGCGGGGAGCTTGTCACCGAACTGCGAGAAGTATTCCTCGGTGTCGTCCATTTCGGCTGCCCATGCGTCGGGGTCGATCGCAAAGAGCTTGGCCCACTTGGCCTCGTCGATGTCCAGGCCATCGAGGTTGAAGTCCTCGAAGTGGGGGTAGCGACCGGTGACACCGTCGATTGCCTCGACCTCACCAGCTGCACGGCGAACGATCCAGTCCAGAACACGGGAGTTATCGCCGTATCCGGGCCACATGAAGTTGCCGTCTTCGTCCTTACGGAACCAGTTGACCTGGTAGACCTTCGGGAAGCCCTCGCCGAGCTTGTCCTGCATCTCCAGCCAGTGGCCCCAGTAGTCGGCCATGTTGTAGCCACAGAAGGGCAGCATGGCGAAGGGGTCGTGACGCAGCGAACCGGCCTTGACGTCGGTTGCAGCAGCGGTGACCTCGGATGCAACGGAAGCACCGATAAACACGCCGTGTGCGGGCTCGTACTGCTCGGCGACCAGCGGCACGTTGGTGGCGCGGCGGCCACCGAAGAGGATCGCGTCAATGGCGACGCCCTCGGGTGCTTCCCAGTCGGGGCAGATGATGGGGCACTGAGAGGCGGGAACGGTAAAGCGGCTGTTCGGGTGAGCAGCCTTTTCGCCGGACTCGGGGGTCCAGTCGTTGCCGTGCCAGTCGATCAGGTGAGCCGGAACTTCACCGTCGATGCCTTCCCACCACACATCGCCATCGTCGGTCAGTGCAACGTTGGTGAAGATGGAGTTGGCCTTTGCGGTCTCCATTGCCATGGGGTTGGTCTTGTAGGAGGTTCCCGGTGCAACACCGAAGAAGCCTGCCTCGGGGTTGATGGCGCGCAGGCGGCCATCGGTTCCCGGACGCATCCATGCAATGTCGTCACCCACGGTCTCGACCTTGTAGCCGGGGATGGTGGGCTGGAGCATGGCGAGGTTGGTCTTGCCACAGGCGCTTGGGAATGCAGCGGTGACGTGGAACTGCTGGCCTGTGGACTCGCGGGTCAGGCGCAGGACGAGCATGTGCTCTGCCATCCAGCCGTCGCGGCGTGCCATGGTCGAAGCGATACGCAGTGCGAAGCACTTCTTGCCCAGCAGCGCGTTGCCGCCGTAACCGGAGCCGAAGGACCAAATTTCGTTGGTCTCGGGGAAGTGGGTGATGTACTTCTCGTCGTTGCAGGGCCAGCTGGAATCTTCCTGACCGGGCTCCAGCGGAGCGCCGACGGAGTGAACGGCGGGAACCCACACGCGGCCCTCATTGATGAGGTCCATGGCAGCAGCACCCATGCGGGTCATGATGCGCATGTTGACGACAACGTAGGGGGAGTCGGTGATCTCAACACCGAGCTGGGAGATGGGGCCACCAAGGGGACCCATGGAGAAGGGAACCACGTACATGGTGCGGCCCTTCATGGCACCCGTGAACTTCTCGTGCAGGGTTGCCTTCATTTCCTTGGGGTCTGCCCAGTGGTTGGTCGGGCCTGCGTCTTCTTCCTTCTCACAGCAGATGAAGGTACGAGACTCAACACGCGCAACGTCAGAGGGCTTGGAACGGGCGAGGAAGCAGTTGGGGCGCTTCTCTTCGTTCAGCTTGGTGAACATGCCGCTCTCAACCATCTGAGAAGTGAGGCGATCCCACTCTTCCTGGGAGCCGTCAGCGAACTCCACACGATCAGGGGTGGTCAGCGCTGCAATTTCAGCAACCCACTTGATGACATCTTCGGGAGCGTTTGCCGGAGCGGCTGCACGCACATCCTGTTCGGTCACGGACATTTTGCCTCCTGAGGCACTCGGTGATTCTGGGGCGCGGTCACGCCCCGATCTACGTCTCTAATCATCTCTCACCACACCGGCATTTGCGCGGGCGATAGGTCCCTTTTGGGCTGAAAATTCTGACAAATGCGTCAACTTTGGCGACGGAATGCCCAAGTTTTCCCGAGAGATCCGAGCTTTCGGGCATAATGTGGCAATAGACACACTACTCAGCAAGAAGTTCCTGCCTCGGTGAACTTGAATATGCAGTGTGTAATGGATGACGATTGCCTTGAGGCAATCTCAACACAATCGGAGGAACATTATGGGGATCCGCAACAGAACGCAGGGCCCAAATTTCTTTGAATTCTTCACCCAGCAAGCAGACAAGCTCGTTGCGGGCGTCGAAATTCTTGCTCAAATCTACGCTGCTTCCCCCGAAGAGCGAGTCGCACTTCGCGATCAGCTTCACGGCGTTGAACACCAATGCGATGAACTCAATCACGAGATCTTCCAGCGCATTAATTCGTCCTTTATTACCCCCTTTGACCGCGAGGATCTTCAGTCCCTGGCCGCTCACCTCGATGATTGCATGGACTTCATCGACGAGGCCGGTGACCTCTTGGTCCTGTACGGCATTACTAACATTCCCGAGGAGATCCTGACCCTCCTCAAGTCGCAGATCGCGGTTCTCACCCACTGCGCAGAACTGACCGCGCAGAACATGCCGGCGCTAAAGTCTCCCGTCGACATGCGCGATTACTGGATCGAGATCAACCGCCTCGAAAACGAAGGCGACCTCACCTACCGTCGCGCTCTCACGACGCTTTTCGACTCCGGCCTCGACCCCATCACGATCATCAAGCTCAAGGATGTTGTCGAAAGCTTGGAAGCCTGCGCTGATGCTTTCGAGCACTTGGCAAATATCATCGAGTCCCTCGCACTGAAGGAATCCTGAGTCGTGGATCTTAACCTGATCCTGGTTTGCGTCGTCATCGCCGTTGCTCTGTTCTTCAGCTACACCAACGGCTTCCACGACGCAGCAAACGCGATCGCCACTTCGGTTTCCACAAAAGCCTGGACGCCTCGCGCCGCCTTGCTTATGGCAGCAGTCATGAACATTCTCGGCGCGATGATGGGGACCGCAGTTGCGAAGACAATTGGCGAGGGAATCATCTCCATCAGCCCATACGCTGAATCCACTCAGGTGGAAATGCAGCAAAAGGGCCTGGTCATCATCCTTGCAGCCCTCCTAGGTGCGTGTATTTGGAACCTCATTACATGGTGGTTTGGTCTGCCTTCCTCATCCTCTCACGCACTTATCGGTGGCATGGTTGGTGCAGGTTTGATGAGCGGCACAGCCGTTTATTGGTGGGGAATCGTTAAGTCCGTCATCATTCCGATGTTTGCTTCACCAATCATCGGTTTCGTTATCGGTTACTTCGTCATGCGTGTCGTTCTCTTCCTTTTGCGCAATGCTCAATACCACCGCACCATGCGCCGCTTCCGCGCCGCGCAGCGTGTTTCGTCTGCAGCTATGGCGCTGGGCCACGGTATCCAAGACGCACAGAAGACCATGGGCATCATCGTCATGGCTCTCCTTGCCGGCGGCTACGGCGAAACACACCAGATCTACGATCCGGTAACCGGAGACATGACGGTCCCCCTGTGGGTCAAGATTTCCGGAGCCTTGGCAATTTCCCTGGGAACAATGGCCGGCGGCGGACGCATCATGCGTACCATCGGCCGAAAGATCATCGATCTTGACCCCGCGCGAGGCTTTGTCTCAGAAGCGGTCTCCTCATCGATCCTCTACCTGTGCTCCTACGTTGTCCACGCCCCGATTTCAACGACACAGGTCGTATCCACATCGATTATGGGTGTGGGATGTACGAAACGGTTCTCCGCCGTGCGCTGGGGTGTTGCAGGTTCGATCGTGACGGCATGGTTCCTGACCTTGCCGGCGGCCGCCGTCGTATCTGGAATCGTCTACTGGATCTGCGCACTCATCGTTGGCGTCTAGTACCCTCGATTGAGTGAAGTCCTTTTTTAACCGCATCTGTCTCGGTGTGCTTGCCTGTATTTTGGGGGCAGGCACACTGAGCGGGTGCGGTTTTTCGTCAGTGATGCGCCTTTCGGTCGGCGCCTGCGTTCAGGTTCCTCCAACGACAAGCGCCTATTCCCTGGAAACCGTCTCTTGCTCTCGCCCTCACCAAGCTGAAGTGATCGCGCTACCAACGGTTGCGGGCGCAAACTTCCCCGAGGCCGCACAACTTGAAACGGACGCTCGCCGCGAGTGCGAATTGGCTTTCCGGTCCTACGTTGGAATCCCTGCTGAGGATTCTGCTCTTGATCTGCTCTGGCTTGCCCCAAGCCGCGAATCGTGGGAGCGCGGCGACCGACAGATCGTCTGCCTCGCAGCAGCAAACGGCCAACAAACCCTGAGCGGCTCAATCCACGACTCAGCGTATTAGACCGCTACTCTCCGGTCCTGGGTGCATGCCTTTCAACATCAAGGACACGGACCTGTCCCCCATGCACGACGGTGTGCAAAATAACCATCTCCGAGGCCGAAAGTTCTCTGGCATCGAGCGGAAAATTCATGCGCACACCCGAAGGCGTAAACTGCCGAAATACGTCAAAAATTCCGGGAAGCATGCTTCGCGGCGCACATAGGACCCGCGGCTCACTGTCACTAATGAGCGCGCGAGCGAAGGCCTCGTCAGAGGAAGGGGAATTCGCTCCAGTGGCGCGCGAAGGAAGCGCCTCGATGTCAACTCCCGCGAGTGCAGCCCACGGCCCCAAGGTCTGGCGGGTCCGCGCACTCGAGGTCGCCATTGCCCGGCGCACACCGTAAGACGAGAGCAGATCGACAAGCTCGAGGGCTTCTCGCACGCCAACACGCGACAGGGGCCGAGTCTCCTCGTCTCCCTCCCACTGTTGAGCAGAAACCGTGCGCGCATGAGGAAGCAGTGCCAGTGCGGTTGTCACGAGTTCGCCGCTGCGGCCTCGCATGACAAGTTCTGTCAGCAGGCGTCGGTCCCCGCGGCGCGTTAGAAGATCGTGAGCGCGAGAAGTCGTCATCCACTGCGTTTGGTCGATTTCGCGCGAGGGGGCACGGTGGACGGGCTTGCGCAGGTGAACGAGGCCGTCGTCCTTTCCCCCGTCACTTTCCATCAGCGTTCCCACCCAGTAGCGCACTTCCTTGGTCTGCCCTGAGCCGAGGCGGTAGCGCTGGGTAGTCAGTGGCGCACCGAGGCGGATGACGTGGCCGGTTTCTTCTTCGACCTCGCGCACTGCTGCGACGGGAATAGTTTCTTTACCCTCAATCTTTCCCTTGGGCCACGACCAATCGTGGTACTGGGGACGGTGAACCAGCAGGACTTCGATGTCTCGTTCATCCAGCACTTCCCCGGGAGTGATCGGTCGTGCGGGGTCGCGAAATCGCCACACGAGGGCGCCGCCTGCGCGAATGAGGCGCATCGGGGGCATGGGCTGAGGGCTGGGTGTCACGTTATTAACCCTAACGTAGAGTGAGCGCGGGTGTGGATCATACGCCGCACCCGCGCTCACTTCACCTGCCGGAAATGTCCGAAATGATGTTTCTATTCCTCACCGAATTGGACGAAGGCCTCTGTTTCGCGGGAACGCCACAGGGGCATGATCTGGCCAAGGCCAGTAACATCCAGACCAATACCGGAAAATCGTGGATCCTCATGGACCTCAAACCAATGGTCAAGCTCGTTTCTCAACTCGGATTGAATTCCACTGTAGGTCGGATCATCAATGAGATTGCGGCGTTCATCGGGATCGCATTCGAGGTCGTAAAGTTCCTCTGGTCCTTCTTCACGCCAGACGTATTTGAGCATCCCACGTCGGATCATTCGTGCGGCTCCATATTCATCGAAAACTGCGACAGACTCGCTGCCCGACTTGCCTCGAAGGATATCGACCAGCGTACCTTCGCCCCGGCGTTGATCATCCGCGCATTCAACCCCGGCCAATTCGCACAAGCTCGTGAACAAATTGAGGCTAGAAATTAGTTCCTCGACCGGCGAGGCATACCCACGCCCACGCTGCGGATCAATACCGACGGAGGCGGCGACGGCCTCGGGAATTCGAATCAGGAAGGGAACTCGTACGGAGTTATCCCAGAAGTTCAAGGGGAAAGTACCGTTTCCCTTTCCCCAGATTCCGTGATGCCCACAAGAGAAGCCGTTATCAGACATGAAGATCACGATCGTGTTTTCCCACTCCCCCTGATTCTTGAGCTCATCGACGAGGGAGCCGAACACCCGATCGACTCCACTGAGCGCGGCACAGTAGCCACGAAGTGAAGGAACGGGATCTCGATAGGCATCAGAGAATTGATGTACCCGTTGGTAATCGGCCCAAGGATGGGGTTCCTCTCGTGGAATCGAAGGGAAGTCCTCGTCTTCGTAAATGTCGAGGAGTTCATCGGGATGCTGGTCTTCTCCCCACGGATCGTGCGGAGCCGTTGTCGCAGCAAAGAGGAAGAAAGGTTTCTTTTCACTGCTTCCACTCGTCTCGGCCGCTCGTGTGCGAAGGAACTCGAGGGCATGGACGCCAACTGCATCGGTGAAGTACAACTCCTCCTCGGCCTCGTGACCATCTTTCCAAATCGGCGCCCCCATGTATGGGCCGCCCCCGTAGCGATGCGCGTACCAAGAGGAGAATCCCGGCGCAGGCTTGCAAGAGTCTCCTAGGTGCCACTTACCGCTCAGTGCGCAGGTGTAACCCGAGCGATGAAGAATCTGTGGGAGAGTTTCGAGGTGGTCAAGGTAGGTGTCGCGATGAGCGCGGGGATGCCGAGTCCCCGTGAGCCAATCGTGCACACCGTGAGTGGAGGGCATGGTTCCGGTGAGGATCGATGCGCGCGCCGGAGAACACACCGGTGAGGGCGTGTGCATCTGCGTGAAGACATACGCCTCCGATGCGAATTCTTCCAAGGCAGGCATGTGCAGTTCAGGCGTGATCCACGGAAGCGCCCACGGACCCTGATCGTCAGTGAGAAAGAGCAGGATATTGGGACGCAGGCTCATTCCTTGACACCTCCAGCAGAGACTCCGGCGGTGAAGTAGCGCTGACCGAAGAGGAATATCACGACGATTGGCAAGGTCATGAGAATAACCGCTGCCATGAGGAGGCTCCACTGAGTTGAGTTCTCTTGATAGAACACTGCGAGTCCTAATTGGAGCGTACGCATGTCGTTTGATTTCACGGATACCAGTGGCCACAAGAAGTCGTTCCATGCTCCTTGGAAAGCAAGCACCGAAACGACCGCGACCGCTGGAAGCGCGAGGGGCGTGTAGATCTGCCAGAAAATACGTCCTTCACTTGCACCATCGACTCGTGCCGATTCACCCAGTTCATCGGGAAGATCCAAGTAGAACTGGCGCATCAAGAAAATACACAGTGCGGAAATTACGTGCGGAACAACCAAGGCCGCGTAGGTATCCAGTAATCCGGAGCCGCCGTTTCCCCAAAGGTCGTTACCTCCCGCGAAGGGCACGTGTGTGACGATAACGAAGAGCGGGACCATCATGACTTCTGGCGGAACAATGATGAGCGCAATGAGGACGAGCATGATGGTCTTCTTGCCCGGGATCGGCATCTTTGCAAGCGCATAGCCAGCCATCGCGCATAAAAGGACCTGAAGTACCGTCGAGGCCAAGGACACAACAAGTGAGTTCGCGAAGAAGAGGGGGAAGTTCTCTGCACGCATGGCTTCAGCGAAGTTCGACCAGGCGAATTCATCGGGAATACCGAACTCTAATTCACGATCTGCAGGGGCTAAAGCAACCAAGAAAATCGATGCCAAAGGGACAACGTATAGAGCTGTGATGATCAGGGCAAGAGTGTGGAAGATGCCAGATCGAAGGATTTTTCTCATCGTGGCCCTCCAGAGTGCTCAAGCGTGCGCTCGGGGGTAGCACTACGACGTGCTGCCCGGTTTTGGAACAAGCGAACGGGCAGACCAACGACGATCACCGTCGAGAAGAGCAGGACAGCAATGGCGCATGCTCGACCAATGTCAAGGTAGGTGAATGCCGATTCATAAAGCTCGTAGACGATGGTTCGCGTGGAGTTTTCAGGACCACCTTGGGTCATGACGTAGGCCTGAGTGAACATTTGAAAACCACCCATTAACCAGGTGATTGCCACAAAGAACAAAGTGTTCTTCAGCTGCGGTATCACAACGTAAATCAGGCGACGGAAGGCACCGGCTCCATCAATTTGAGCGGCTTCAATGAGCTGGGGCGGTATCGCTTGGATTCCGGCCAGCAAGATGACCATGTAGTAGCCCATGTTGCGCCACAAGGACACAAGCAAAATTGAGGGCATTGCCGTAGATGCCTCAGTGAGGAAGTAGACCTTTGGCATTCCCAGGTCTTGGAGAAACTCATTGATTGGTCCTGAAAATGGATCAAAGAAGAAAGACCAGAACAGGGCGACAATGACGTAGGACATCGCTTGCGGCATATAAACAATCGTTCTCATCACCGAGTTCCCATGCAGTTTTTGACTGAAGAGCATGGCAATCATGAAGGCGACTACGACGCCGATAGCAACCTGCCCGAAAGCGAAGTACAGGGTATTCCCGATTGCTTGCAGGAAGACCTGATCGGAGAAGAGACCGATGTAGTTCTCGAAACCAACCCACTCTGGGGCGTTAATCAGGTCGTACTTGGTAAAGGAGAACACTGCTGCAAGCGCCAGAGGCAGGAGGGTGAAGAGAATAACTGCAACCCCTCCCGGGGCAATCAGTGACAGGCCGGCTCGTCGGCGCTGGCGTTCCAGCGCCGACGAGCAACGGGCTGTATTCAATTGACGAGACATATCAGTGCCCGAAGGCGTTGAGTTTCTGGTCTATTGCTGCAAGAGTCTCATCCACTCCGACTGATCCCCGGACCGCCGGATCAAGCAGCTTGTTGATGTCTCCGCCAAATTGCATCATGCCCGGGTGCGGTGGCTGAGATTGGGCATCTTTTGCCAGCGCCATGAGCTGAAGTCCCGTTTCACCAAGCCACGAGGCCTCAGCCAGATCGGTACGAACAGGCAGAACACCATAGCTCTCATCAAATGCACTCAGGTTGTCCTTTTCCATGAGGAAGGAGATGAACTCGAATGCTTTATCGGGGTTCTTGGAGTTCTTTGCAATAGCGAGCTTGTTGATCCACGCTCCAGCAGCGCCCTTCGATGCCGAAGGACCAACCAGCGCGGGGCCAATGAGGAGTTGCTTGGCAACCTCAGGGTTCGTGCTCTCAGCGTTGTAGTAGTCGTTTCGCGATCCCAAGCCCATTGCAGACTGACCTGAAACCAGAGGACGCGCCCCACTACCGGAGTAGACCAGGTGGTAGTCAGCAGTTCCTTCCTTGAAGCTTGTCACCAAGAAGTCCAAGGCTTCACGAGCTTGCGGGGAAGAGAAGTTCGAGGTCCCGTCTTCTTTCCAGTACTTGGCTTCGTTTTGCATCATCAGCTGAGCGAATCCTTGCTGGAGGCCGATGGACTTGTCGGTGCCCCAGAAAATCGGAGATTCGCAAATCCCGGCGTCACGCACCTTGAGTGCGACTTGGTGGAATTCCTCCCACGTTGTCGGCAGTTTCGTTGTATCAACACCGGCTTTTTCGAGGAGGTCCTTGCGGTAGACCGGAACGCGAAGATCGAAGCCGTAGGGAATTGAGTACTGCTTACCGTCCCACTGCCCGTCTTTGAGTAGCTCTGGGAAAATCTTGTCTTTGTCTGCCCACTTGTCCATGTACGGACCAAGATCAAGAAGGGCTCCCTTGTCAGCGAGCGGGGCGGTCCAGATCGCACCGAGAGAAACGACATCTGCCATCTGCTTCGATGCAGCTGCGGTCGTGTACTTCTGGAAGGCGCTCCCCCAGTCTGAGGTCTGCAAAGTGACGGTGACGCCGGTCTTCTTCTTGAATTCCGGTAGGACATTCTTCTCGATGTGCTCGATTGATTTCTGTGATGCTCCGAGCATCATGAAGGTGAGTTTTTCTTCGCTTCCTGAAGAGGATTTTGAGGCACCTCCTGAACACGAAGTGAGCAGCGAAAGTGCTGCAATACCCGCGATAAAGGCGGTTCCAAAGCGTCTACGAGTAGACATGGGTACTCCTTGTGAGAACAACTCGACTTTGAGAAATTCACACACCCCGTCGCTGTTACCTGCGTCATACTAGCAGCCAACTCAGACGATGCCAATACCTTTTGTAACTTCGCAATACTAAATAAAGATCTCAGTCCAAATCGCCGACGCGAGCACGGGAAGAGGCGCGCTCCAATTCCTGCGCCGTCATCACCAGCGCACGAGCACGCATGGTAACCCCGTAGGCCAAGGCGTCGTGCGGATCATCAATCCACTGCTGACCAACCCGAGGATCTCCAGCGGCAATAATCCGCATCGCACGTGCGATGGCAGTGAAGATCTCCTCAAGGTCATCATCTGTGCGCTCTCCTCGCAGCAGCGCATCAGCTTGTGTAATCACCTCATCAAGCGGCGCATCATTCAAGGGACGCTCAAGCCCTGGAACGCGTTCGGCGCCAAGTCCCAGAAGATACAGCTCTGCCACGATCAAAGGGTCACGGTGGTACCACTCGCGGAATAAATAAACCCGCCACAATGCACCGGGAAGAGTGAAATCCGGACTCGAGGCCCATAGCTCAGCAACCAGAGGGATCCCACCCGTGGAGACAAGCTCCTTCAAACGCGCAAGCGCATGAGCATCGAAGTCTTCATCACCGACCCCAAGCAACGCCCAGGCTGTCGAGTGCGCAAGAACCGAGGAATCCGCCACATCCTGAGCGCCAACAATTGCTTCAGTCTGCGCATAGTCCAAGATCGCGGGACGCCTGGGGATGCGTTGCGTTTCGCCCATTTGCTCTCCTGCCATTAAGATGGTGGGGTTGGTTCGGTTTTCCGACCACATAGCGGGAATTCCCGCGGGCCTATAGCTCAATGGTAGAGCAGCGGACTTTTAATCCGTGGGTTGGGGGTTCGAGTCCCCCTGGGCCTACTCAGCACCAGAAAGACGCTCGACGTTAACCTCCGGGCGAGCGCGTCCCGCCAAGGACGCTATTCCCACAGCAATCGAAATGCACACCAGTCCCACCAGCTGCCAGATGCTGGGAATCTGACGCAAAAGCAGAGCACCGATCAGCGCAGAAGTTGCGGGAAGAAGCGCAGTAAACAAAGCAAAAGTCGCAGCGGAGACCCGCTTCATCGCCATCGCCTCGAGCGTATAGGGAAAGACTGTCGACAAGAAGGCCAAAGCAACCACCGCAATCAGAACCCTGCGATCGCTGAAAGCAGCCATCGCACCGGGCCCAAGGATCGGTGCAGAGATCAACGCACTGAAAGCGCACCCCAGCGACAAGTTGACCATCGCAGAGCTCGACGAGGCCGCTTTCTGCCCCAAGACGATGTAAGTCGCCCACGATGCGCCGGCCGCCAGAATCCATACAACCCCAGCCAAGGTTCTCGGAGCACTCAAATCCAACCCAAGTCCGCCGATCGCACACACCCCGGCCAAGGCAAAGAAGGCAGCGATTCTTGGCGCCCAGCCACGGCCTCGTACAACAGCAACCGTTACAGGACCAAGGAACTCAAGGGAGACCGCAGCACCCAGGGGAATGCGAGAGATTGCCTCGTAAAAGCAAGCGTTCATGCAGACCAAGGCAATGCCGAAGAAGAGAGCGCCCTTCAGAGTCGCGCGATCGATACCTCGCCACGGGCGCACCCACGCACACAGGACCAAACCGCCAACGAATCCCCTCCACCAGGCGACCGAGGCCGGCTCGACGACCGAGAAAGCGAAGACTGCAACTGCGGCGCCGCTGTATTGAATAAGCGCCGAGGCGACGATCAGAATTTGGGCAGGAACACGGTTGATCAGGGATACGGGAGCTCGATTCGTCACGAGGCCAATTCAACCATTTCATGCACTTCTTCGGCGAGAACAACGTGATCCTTGGTGCCATGTCGGGATGCGATCGCAACCGCGAAGGAGATCAAGAGAAGACCAATCATCTGCCATAGGGTCGGAATCTGGCGAAGAATGATGATTCCAACAAGAAGCGAGGAAGCGGGAGAAAGCGCGGTGAAGAGTGAGAAATCCGCCGCCGAGACGCGGTGCATCGCAATAGCCTCGAAAGAGCAGGGAACAATCGTTGACAAGACTGCCACAACAATGACGATTCCCAGGATGCGAGGTTGAGTGATCGCGGGAGAAGCTTGGTGGAGAACAAAAGGCGCAACGATCAGCCCGCTCAGCGCACAGCCCACAGCAAGGTTCGTGACTCCCGATCGCTTCGAAGCAACGCGCTGGCCAAGGAGAATGTAAATCGCCCAGGCGGCTGCGGTGAACGCGGCCCATTTCATGCCAGTGAAGGTGCGCGCATCGGACAGGTCAAGGCCCAAACCGCCAATGGCAACAACCCCAGCCATCGCCAGAACTGCGGCAATTCTTGGGCCGATTCCTCGGCCTCGGACAACGGCAACAACAACGGGGCCAATGAACTCCATTGACACCGCTGCCCCCATCGGCAAGTAATCAATTGACTCATAGAAGGCGACATTCATTGCCAGCAGGGACAAGCCAAAGAGTGCCGATTCAAGAAGATCTCTCCAGGTCAGCCCGGCCCTCCACGGACGCCTCAGCGCGCATAGAAATATGCCCGCAATGAAGACGCGCAGCCACGCGATAACACCCGGCTCAAGCGCGGAAAAAATCGTGACTGCAAACGCGGCACCACTGTACGCACTGAGCGCTGCGCCGATGATCAGAACGGGCGCAGAAACATGTGTGAGGAGTGCACGAAGATGGGAGAGCACCTACCCACTATGCCATAGCGGCAGGTACAAAATGAAGACTCAACGAGTTCATACAAAAGCGATTTCCAGTGGGCTGATCTGGTGCGTCGTCAAAAATGTGGCCGAGATGCGAATCGCAGGTTGCACAACGCACTTCAATGCGCCTCATTCCATGGGAAATATCCTCGAAGTAGTTGACGGCTCCGGGAAGAGACTCATAGAAACTTGGCCATCCGCAGTGCGAATCGAACTTGGTTGTCGAGGGGAAGAGCTGCGCCCCGCATGCGGCACACACGTAGGTTCCTTCCCGCCGTTCCTCCAATAGCTCACCGGTGAAAGGCGCTTCGGTTCCAGCCTGACGCAAGACAAGGAACTGCTGGGGACTTAAACGCTCACGCCATTCCTCTTCGCTTAAATGCACACTTGGGGCACTTTGCTCACTGCGGGCGAGGTGTTCGAGTTTCGTTGCGCGATCGCGGGTGCGAATAATTTTCATGATCAATTCCTCTCGCTTCGAGGCTCCGGAAGGGGGCGGGTCGCATCTTGGGGAATGCGCGGGCCACCGTCTTTACACGCCGCTTCTTCTTGGTGGCGCTTTGCTGCCGCCTCGCGTTCAGCGAGGACATCTTCACCCGGTCCGGCGTAGATTTCGTTGCGTTCATCGGCCTCGGGAGATCCCGAAAAGAGACGTTCCCCGCGGATCACTGTTTCCTCGGGGTGAGCACCCGTTTCCTGGGGTCGAGAAGGTGCCGAGGCGGCGGGAAGCACCGCGGTTTCCTGCGGCGCGGGGTGAAGCTTGCCGAGGCGCGCGTTGGCCTCTGCGACCTTCTGTGCCAGTTGCTCGGCAACGAGAGAGTGGAGCATGGTCTGCGTGAAGACTTGAGTTTGTTCTTCGGCGGGGCTGGGGGCAACGCTTCGGATACTTCCCGTGTCCGCCAATTCGCGTTGACGTTGCGCCATTGCGCGCCTGCGCGCTCGCTTTGCCTTTTGTCGCGCGGCAAGCAAGCGCACCTCGTGCACGGCATCTTCCCCCTCCCCTGTCGAGGCCGTGGGCGAAGTGGAAACTGGAGAGTCAGGTGAGTGTGTGGTGTGCGCATCAGGGGCACCGGTCGTATCAACCGCGATACCCGACAGTTCCTTTGCGAGGCGGGCGATGGCCTCGCGAGAAGTATCGTGCTGGATGCTTTGAATATCGAGGGGCTGAATGCGGGTCAATGGACGTACTGCAGGTTCTTGCTCAGCAATCCAGCGGATCATGTTTTCGCGCAGGTAGCAGCGCAGGTCCCACAGTGTCCCAGAATCCTTTGCGGAAACGACGATGCGAACCGTGATGGTCGTTGCATCCGAGTCGGCGACTTGGACGGCCCACGAGCGCCCGTCCCACAAGTCCGTTGCCAAGAGAAGTTTTTGCACCTGGTTTCGGATCAGGGTCATGGGAGCGGCCCAATCCAATTTGAGCTCGACAGAGCCGAGCTGTTTGGCGGCTCGACGCGTCCAATTTTCGAAAGTGTTTGAGGTGAAATAGGTAGAGGGGACAATAAGTCGACGTTCATCAGCGAGGCGAACAACGATGTACGAGAGGGTAATTTCTTCGACTTTTCCGGAGGGAGCATTCGTTCCCCCAGCGACCACGACATCACCCACACGGATCGCATCAGTGAATGCGAGCTGGATTCCTGCAAAGACATTGCCCAAGGTTTGTTGCGCGGCAAGACCGGCGATGACGGAGATGAGACCGGCAGAGGCCAGAACGGTCGTCATCGCTTGGCGGGCGGCATCGAAAGTGAAGAGAGCGAAGCAGACTCCGACGATGATGATGAGGACTTGGAGTAAGCGACGAATGATTTGCGCTTGGGTTTCGAATTTACGGGAGACACCGCCGTCACGTGCCTGACGGATTTGCGTAGCATCTTCGAAGATCCAGGCGCAGTTATAGATCATCCAAGTCGTCGTGAGAATGGAAACGATGAGCAGGACATGCGAGGCGAAACCAACTAATCCACCGTTCGACCAATCAGAGAGAGTCGTATTGACGAGCATCACCTGCAGGCCGATCCATGCGCCCCATGACAGAGCTGTCAGATAGAAGGAGGTGCGAACTCGTTTAACGATGGCGGCAAAGTAGCGCGAGCGGCGGGCAATCGGTCGCACGATGATGGCGATTACGAGAGCGACGAAAAAGCCGATGGCAGCACCAACAAGAGTAGCAAAAACAAGCGATGCGACATTGAGTGCATTGTCGACTGCTGCCTGGGTAATCCCCGAGGGGGAAGGCGAAGGAGAGGAATCGTCTAGAGGAAAAATCATCAAACCATCCTTATGTCGCTCATCATCTTCTCAATCAAGCCTATGCGCGATCAATGAAAAGCGCCTGATGCTTGCGTGAGAGACAATGACAAAAACATGCACCATTTCAACGAAAAGTCCGTGTGTGACGGTCATCACTGTCATTCTTTTTGCTTTAACGGCACGCTTCTGCCTAATATTCTCTTCGTCCTCGGACGCCAGACCGGTGGCCGAACAATGGCCCCCATCGTCTAGAGGCCTAGGACACCGCCCTTTCACGGCGGCGACACGGGTTCGAATCCCGTTGGGGG
>ERZ773254.117-NODE-117-length-51397-cov-19.503467_pt1 | contig 51397 bp, 85 predicted proteins | sample MGYA00580516_ERZ773254 | MGnify/ENA primary metagenome ERZ773254 (study PRJEB29015, sample SAMEA2738158) | human oral metagenome | biome: human oral; feature: human-associated habitat; material: saliva | place: China | collected 2192 ...
TACTGATAAGCTACCAGGGTCACCGCCCTAACCAATAACCAAACAAACAAACAAACAAAGCAAAGACGCCGGCGTCAGGGCACACACACCAACCCAGGGCCTGTCGAACGTAACCGTAGGGGCCAGCTAACTCGTGTTAGCCAGGCTTTCGTGACCCGCCCCTGTCGAACGTACTAAGGGGGCTGTCGCACGCTAACCGAGGCCCTGCCCTGTCGAACGTAACCTACCCCGTGATGTGACGCAGAACACACCTTATCAAGTTGACAGCCACTTAGCGCCTAGCTAAGCTTGAGTTATCGGCAAGGGAAACCCGGCAAGGACGCGAAAGCGACCGCCGAGACGGCCCGGGCGAGGACCTTAGTCCGAATGGTCTTTGTGAACTGAATTACACACAGGGGCGAGGCTTGCACCTGCCGAAAAGTTGGCAACTTTTCCATCGCCTGTGTCGGCTAGGATGCGAACACGCTGAAACTTTACGTTCGGTCAGTAAAATAAGCGTGCACACATGCCTAGGGCCGCTAGAATGACTTTGTACTGACAAAGTGGCGAGTTCAATTCTCGCACGGCTCACCAAGATTCTGAACAACCAAATGTGACGCGGTTCACACGCTGTCAGCTTGACACGGCCCCCAGGGGTCCGATAGACTGTAGTCACAAGATCAAACCACACCGAAGGGTTACCTACCATGCTCATGCTGTCCGATCCCACCACCAACCGCCTGCCCGTGCTCCCCCTGCCGTTCCCCGACTACAGCTGCCTTAAGCACTTCTTCTCGCACGTGCCCGGCTTCAGCACCTATGACGCCGCCAAGTGGGCACAGATCACCGAACGCGCGTGCTACGGCGACAGGGTGGCCCTCGCCCGCCTTGACGCGGCTGGGTTCTCCCTGATGGTCACCACGCGGCTCTGACCCCCCTCGCCCGGCCCCCTCACCCGGGGCCGGGCACCCTCCCTCCACACAACCAAGGAAGCATTGTGTACAACCCGAACTTGCCCCCTTATCCGCGGCCTCAAGGGCGACTTTGAGGTCATTATCGACACGGGCGAGGTGCTTAACGTGACCAGCAACCCCCGGCTTGCTTGCTACTTGGCGCGCTCGCTTGACCTGCCTATGCCCCGCGCTGACTGCCTTGTCGAGTTGGTTCACAGCGCCTGTCGTGGCAGCGTGCGTGTCGTCGAACTACTAGCACGGATGGACTGGCAAATTATTCAGCTTGACGCCGATACCTTGCCGTTCACGGTGTGATCCACATCACAACCTAACAAGTTGACAACTACCTAGCACCGTTGCTAGGCTGAAAGCACAAACCAAACCACACAGAAAGTGAAACACCATGGCACTCCAATACTGGAATGACTGCTTGCAAGCCGCGCGCGACTTTGCCGGTGATTCCGCTGGCGACTTCGTCATTGAGGCACTGGCATCTGAGCTTTTCGACTGGTGCCCGAATCAGACACCTACGTTGAGCGAGAGTACACAGACGCCGAGATTCAAGCGTGCGACGTGAGCACCTGGCAAGATACGTGCGAGCCTACCGAAGATGGTACCCTGCTGTATGAACGCTGGTTCCAGTCCCCGCTGGGACCGGTTCACGTGGGAGCGTGGGAGAACACCGACGGGCGCGTGTCGCTCACGCTTAGCACGGTGCGGGACGGCGGTTATGACATGTGGGAGCCTACCTCCAAGACCATCGCCGACAGCGACAAGCCCTCCACGTGGGGCGAGTTTGACCGGGCCTACGGTTCTCGCAAAGCTTGGGAGTCCGATCTGGCTACTATCGCCGATACGATCCGCGAGTCTTGACACAACTCAACATCCCCGTATCGATGGTGATATAAAGCCCGGTTCAACCCCGGGACGGGGAACGATGCCCCTCAAAACGAGGGCACAAACCAACAAACCGAAGGGTTAATTATCATGGCACACACCTACAAGACCGATCCCGACTGGGTTAAGGAAGCACGCGGTGAAGCGTGGCACCCCTCCCAGTTCGCCCGCTACGGTAGCGGGTACACCCGCCACACGCGGGACCTGAGCAAGCGTATTCGCGCCAGGGAGCGTAGGGAGATGGACCGCATCATGCGTGACCTGGAAGCGTGGGAGGGCTACTACCCGACGGGTAACAGCGTGATTAGGGAGTTCGATACCGAGACCAACGCTCACGCTTGGATGGACTACTAGGCCAACAGCCCGTCCCCACACAGAAAGCCACAATTATGTCCTACCGCACGTGTACAATAACAGACCATGTTCTGTACAATTTCGAGACGTTTCCCATCTATAACGGTGTAGTTGACCATAAGTCGCTTTGCCGTTGGTTTGGGAGCATCCCCGGCTATGACGTGTTTAAGGCCGCGAAAATGGCGACTGCGACACAGCTTGTGCTTTTGGGAGACGCAAAACAAATGCGCGTGCTCACACAAGCTGGGTTTGACCTGACATTCAACTAATCAACAACACAGAAAGACAAAGACAAAGACAATGGGTATTCTTGACAATATCAGCAGCGCCGCGTATGACATTATGGCGGGCCGTGTTGGCGATGGGTTCCTGCCTGTCGCTAAGAATTTCAACATCGCTGCGAATCACAACCACCCGATTCGCAACAGCCGATTTGACGTTTATTCCTACACAACGCGCGTTGCAGTAGTGAACAAGAATGAGAATGGGGACTGGGACACTTTCGTACACCGTGATGCGTTCCATCATTCGACAACTACAAGCCGACACGTGCGCCAGTTCCTGTCGGCAATGGCTGGCCGTGTTGACTGGGACGCGCTTTACAAGGCGTGCAACAAAGCTTGTAAAGATGAAACTATTAACGGTAATGGTAACCCATTCGTCAATGTGAGCCAGTTCACGTACTAACAGCTTGACAACAACCAGCCAACCAGATACTATTAAGTCATAGGCAAACCACACAACAGAAAGCGAGAACTCAAATGCGAATCAACAAGGACACTATGACCGTTATCAAGGCCGCTACCGCCGCTAAGATTACCTTCCGAAAGATGGGAGCCGACTACGGCGATAATCCGAGTGTGCTTGCCGCTATTGACGCGGTGGTTACTGCCCTGGATGGGCTGTCGGATGCAGTAGTCATGTCAGAAATTGAGGGCTGAGCAATGGAACTAACTAATTCTCAACTTGACTTTATCCACATCGCACTTGAAGCGCATATTGAAGCACTCAATAATGAGCTTAGGGTTGTCAACGAACCACTCGTTACAGAGACAATTCAAGCGCGCATTGACGGTATTCTCCCTGTGCTTGAAGCTCTTGAGTCAGGTGACTACACTCTCATTCTGGAAGAATACTAGGCCCTAGCAAGGGTATCCCTAGCCTGACGGTAGGTAAATGCAGGTTCAACCCCTGCCTAGGGAGCTGAGCTAACCAAGGTGGTTAGCCTACAACAACAACCGGAAGGTGAAAACCATGTGCAATGAATACGCCTACAAGGTCGCTAAGGCCCTCGTTTGGCCCGAACTTACTGTTGAGTTTGCAGCGGCAGTGGTTAACGGCTGGGTGAACGGTAGTACCATTTGGGACGAAACTTGTACACTCACGGGTGGCTGGGGAAATGATGCAGCGGTGTTCCTTGCATGGGACAAGATGGGACGTCCCGATGAATCGGAATACCTGGACCCTGGCTACGATCTGGAACGGGACCCTGCCTGTCGCCGTAACATGGTCGCTAATGCCCGCATCTCTGCTATGGCTGAGTGTGTGGCAGATGCACTATACAGCGTTGTTGACGAAATTATCGTGAACGAGGGCTGGAAGTGCATCCCCGCTACCGAAATTGAAACTGATATGCACGGCATTGGGTGGTTGGAGGAGGGCTGTGACGCCCTTGACTGCCATGTCGAAAGCTACCTGTTTAAGCCAGATGGGAGGTGACCATGCCTAGGGTAGAAAACTATAAGTTTGAGGCATTGGACGAAAACTATCAGGTAGATACGTACAATACCGCTAACATTTGCTCCAACACACTTATCCTTACACGCAAGCCAGAAATAGATATTTATTGGCTTTATTGCTGCTTACCCGAACATGGCTTTGTTTGGGTTACGCACTGGAAGATTTATACCTGCAAAGAGTTTGCCGAGTATATGCGTGAATACAAGGAAACATACAAGCGTTACCCGGAAAGAATCTGGGGGCACAAAATTAAGGAAGGAAGTAACATGTTGCCTAATTGGTATGGTATCCCCGGTATCGGCTTTGAGTGGTGTGGTTCCCAAAATGACCCTATGTTGCACTACAAGGGGCATGTGTTTAACGCCCATGACATGCAAGATGGGTTGTGGGAGAACTATCGGGACGATTTAGAAATGGGCTATACGTCCCTTGAGTGGGAGGAATATGTCAGGGACAACGCAACTAACTACCTTGACGATGCACTATTTTTTTGAGTGGGAGGAATGGTAACAACATGATTATGCTAGGTATTATTGGACTCGTTGTCGCTGTTGGGCTTATCTATATGGGCTTTAAGGGTGACTCTAACCTGACATGCTTCCTGGGTATCCTGTGTGGCGGGATGGTGGGACTCTGTAGGGTTATTCATATTCTTTACGTAATGGGGATGGAGAGTTAACATGTGGGAAGAATTGCTGAGCGTCATTACTGACCGTTATTACCTGCTAGAATCTATGCAGGAAAACGTGGCTGGTTACATTGATCCTGACAAGGGCTGGGACCTGACACGTGTTAACCCTTGGTTTACCGAGCATGGCTATGAGTTTGTGGGTCTGCTTGACCTGTTCTCTGAAAACGAGGCAAGCGGTGTCTACGTGAACGTGGATGGTTACGTATGGCGTTGTCGCACTAATGCCGCTGACAATAGCATCTATTGGTACTGGGAGTCCAATAACGAGGGCGTTACCTTGGATGAACTGCGCTTCCTGCATGGGTACGTGCACCAATTCATCTGGGACCAAGACGAACAAACGTGTAACGTAGTTCACATGGCAGAATGACCAACAACCTGATAGACTAGACACAACAAACCAACCAAGCGAAAGCGAGAAACAAAAATGACCATCGAACTTACCCAGACTGAACACGCGCACACTGTCTATGTTCCCGACGAATGGGAGTACAACGGACAGACTTTCCAAGTGTGGCAGGATGACTGTGCAGAGTGCCCTATCAAGCAGCTTGACGATGCAAGCGCACTTTGCGTTATCGGTGGGCCACGTGGATGTATCCTCCACAACCCAGCCGACACTAATTGCCCCGCAATGTGGGAGTTTGATAACTTCCATGAAGAACACGGGCGCATCCTCACACAGGAAGAATGGGAGAATCTTTGCCCCGATTACTGGGTGTATGTTGGTTGGCACGCTATGGATGCTGAGCGTCTGTTTGCAGCAGCGTTCGACAAGGAAGTGTTCTCTACCAACCCTTGCGAGTCATGGGTGCATGAGTACTCTATGTGGGCAGACGGCTACGTCTGGGTAGTGTCGAACGAAACTACTGGGGACTGCCTGGCGGGTATCTATGCCGACAGCGAGGAAGATGCTATCCGAAACTACATCGAAAACTATATGTGAGAATGATGGAAATTAAGGTTTGCGCGGTACTACTAATCGCACTCGGCGTGTTCGCCCTTATTTCCTACAGTTTTACAGGCCATGCGCAGATGGTGTTCTATGGGACTATGGGCGTAACGGCTGGGACAATGACACTACTACTCTACGAGGGAGAATGACATGATTCAGATTAACAACCTTGAAGCACTCAAAGACTTTGACACCGCCGTCGCGTACCGTGCCAAGGATTTGGGGCTTGAGCCGGGAGAATGGGACTTTGTCACTTGCAACGGCGCCCTCCAACTTTATGAGCACTACGAGGAAATGGCCGCTGATACGATGGATGGTATCGTATCGCCAATTGAACTACTCGGCAAGGAATACAAGCCTAGCGACATTGCTAGGGAGGTAGACCCTGCTGGTTGGCAAGCGTTTGTCGAACTGGGCATTGCATTTGCCATTGCTAACGATCTGGTTAGGAAGATCGTTTAATGTTCGCGGTCGCCTACTATGCGCTATTCTTTATAGCTGCACTCATCCCTACGTCCATTTACTGCCACCACAAAGAAAGTGAGAACAACAATGAAGACTGAGGCCCTGGTTAGCAAGATCAACAAGCTCAACGCCGAGATTAGCGCACTGACCGAAGCGCGGGATGAGCTTAAGGCTCAGCTATGCGAACAGTTTAACCCCGGCGACAAGATCACCGTGGGAGCCACTAGGGTCACTTTCGCGGTGCGCAAGACTATCAACCCAGCAGCGGTCGAAAAACTTGCAGCGTTTAAGAAACTGCCCAAGGCCGTGCGTGAGTCAGTCTACGACAAGCCCAAGCTCAACACGCGCAAGCTTGCAGCATTGGAGCTTATCGATCTGGGACCTGCAACCACCGTGTCGGACGTGTACGCGACATTCCGATGAAGTGGAGCCAGTATGGGACGGGCAACAGTGAATACACTGTCCGACAGGTTGAAGCTGTTGCCCGATCCCTGGAAGATAACGAGCTGGTGGAGTACTCCACCATGTGGCACGAAGCTGTACGCCAAATGCGGGCCGCTGAAATTATCCACCAAAACCTTGGCGTTGGAGCCGAAATAGAATTGCCTAACGGCATGAGTATCTATATTGAAAGTGAGCGCAAATGAGTCTGAAAACTATTGCGGGACAGGATTACGAGGATGTGTGCGTCTTCCAGTCCGACAACGGTGGGATCTACGTTGCCATGCGGGACAGAGATACGCCTGAGCCGGTTGAACTAGTCGGGGATTCCGATAAGTTCACCTACGGCTGTGTCGAAAGCGACAGTGAGTGCACGCTTTTCAAGCGCATCATGCGGTTCTGTGAAGTTCACGATCTGGCCCTGTATGACGTGGATGTTACGGATATCTTTGAGGGCTACTGCAAGTGCTTCAAGTTCCCTGGTTGGCAAGACTATGACTACCATAACGAGCGCGGTGTGCTGTTCATGGTGCATAAGATGCTGGGAACCGCTAAACAGTGGATGGACTACAGCGACATGTGGGACATGAAAGACGTGTGGTCCATCATTGACCAAGCCAAGGGCGTGACTGTCGATGCAGTCTACGCTGAAAGTGGTCGGGACGCAGTGGAACTGTACCTCGACAAGGGGGACAAAGCATCCCTCAAGACCATTATTGACGACGCACTAGGGAGGTTCTAATGTTTTCTGACTGGGTAGATAGACAAACGTTCAACTTGAATGAGCTGAGTGAGGATATTTTCAGGGAGCAATTTGACTCCAACAGTATCGAAGGCTATCAGCGGTCCAAGGATAGCGAGACAGATGCAGAGAACGCGTGGGCATACTGGGACGATAATAATCTGCTGTATGACTTCCTTGAAAACCTGTTTGAGACTCTCGGCTTTGTCGAATGGGACGATAAGCCGAGCGACGGACGTTTCATCTGGATTCAGGATTACGAGATGCTGGTTGTCAAGTCTAGCGATATTGCACTGCCTACCGAGGTTGTCGCAACATTCGACCGTGACTCTCTGTATGAGTGCCAGTATGCACAGGGCGTTGTCCGAGACGGTGTGTTCTACTGTACCGTCGTTGCAAGGGAGCTTGACTAATGGACAATGCTTATATCCAAGTGCTAGAAGATGGGACAGGTATCGTTGTGACACATGACTTTGATATGGGTATTGGTGTCATTGCGGGACCACGCATCCTGGCATACCTGACCAAGGAACAAGTCAACATGATTAGGAGGATAAAGAATGAATCTTGAAGAAATGACCAAGTAGTACAACCTTGCCTGTGCTAAGGCAGTGCAAGACGCTATCCACGAGCTTGCCGAAAAGTGGGGTCAAGATGCTATTAACGATCTGAATGAATCAGATTACAAGGCTTGCGTTGAATTGTACGATGGGAGCATGTGTATCTATGCGCGTGTCGCTAAGGACGATTACTACGGCCCCCATTCGGTATGAAGATGATGAACTAAATGCCGACGTACAGGAAGCGTTTGATAAGCTGGGCTTCCAGGTTGTTCTCAACGCAATGATTCATTACGGGATGGAAAGCACTGATGAACCACTGTATTGGAGGATCTACTAAATGACATTCAAGCCGCGCCACTACCAGGAACGTGTGCTGGAAGGGCTGGCAAACAGCAAAACGCCGTACACGGGCCTGGTAGGCGCGGGCCTAGGTACGGGCAAGACGGCAATGAGCGTGTGGAACGCGCTTAACGCTTTCGGTAGCACCATTGGGGACCAGATTATCCTGATCGTTGCCCCTGTCCGTACTGAGTCTGGCTGGCGCTCGCACTGGAAGACGCTTGCGGGCATCGACATGCGCACCTTGTCGGGGAAGAAAACAAAGGCCGCGCTTGCAGTGTGGGACGATCTTGAAAACCACGTCCCTGGTGTCTACTTCATCACATGGGAGCTTATGCGCTCACGTAACAAGGAACAGCGCTGGGACGGGCGCGCCAAGAAGATGGTGTACAAGTCCATGGCCCAGCCGTTCTATGGTGTCGAATTTGGGATGGTCATTGCCGATGAATGGCACCGCGCGTGCAACCATTCCTCGCTCAACTTTGACGTAGCGCGACACATTAAGGCACAGTACCGCCTTGCGCTGAGTGCGACACCAGCGGGGAACAAGCCTTGTAACATTTGGGCAGCATTGAAGTTCTTGTGGCCTAACCATTACGGTGGATACTGGGACTTCTGTGAGAAGTTTTTTAAGGTTGAGCTTAACCCTTGGAGCGCATACTGGAAAGACTTTTCGGGAGAAAAGTACCCTGGCATGGTGCGTCGTGGCGCGCCGTCCTATCACGAGGTGAGCCAGGCTGAGGCCAACCCTGAGCTTCCTGGTGTCGTGATCCACCGTGTCGAAGTGGAGCTGACTAGGCAGCAGCGCAAACTTTACAACGAGCTGGAACAGAAGGCGCTCACGTTCCTAGGTGACCATCCGTTGGCGCTGTCGATCCCGATGGAACTCGACACCCGCTTGCGTCAGATGACCCTGGGAGTACCTTCATTTAATGAAGACATGACTGTCGATTACAAGGAAGACTGCAAGTCGTCCAAGCTCGACGCCATGATGGACATTATCGCCGACCTCCCAGAGAATGAGCCTGTCGTTGTGTGGGTGCATAGCCAGAAGTTCATTAAGGCGGCGCTGCACCGTCTGAAGAAAGCTGGGATCAAAGCCATTGAAGTCTCTGGCAAGTCTCGTGGTGACTTCCAAGACATGATTAACGGCGACGTGCGCGTCATTGTCGCACAGCATGAAGCCATGTCAGAAGGAGTTGACGGTTTGCAGCGGGTGTGCCATACTGAGATATGGCTGAGCCAGTCAAACTCCCTGGTAATCAATGAGCAAGCAACGGGACGACTCAACCGGCAGGGCCAGACTACAGTCGTTAACCGCTTCCTAATTCAGGCTACCAACACCGTGGACGACCGTGTTCTGGGACGCTTGCAGGAACGATTCGACAAGCTCAAGGCATCCGGCCTTATCTGAAATAACCCAACAAACTGAAGGAGAACAAACATGTACGATTACTACAATGATGCTGTTAGCAAGCTGAACGCAAACCGGGAGAAGAAGTCTAAGGGTCGCTTCATCCCAATCCTGTTCTGTTTCGCTTTCGTGATTACGGGAGTTTGGTACCCTGCCTACTTCATGTGGGTTGTGTATGCTTTCGTGGCTTACATGGCAGTGATTATTGGGGCGCTTATCCTTGTGGGAGTGATCCTACTTGTGGTGTGGCTTCTGGTCCGGTACGCAAACAAGCTGGAAGACTGAGCCATGAAGATCGTTGAAGTTAACCACAAGACGGTAGCAAATCTCCTGAAGAAGTCCGTGGTAGAACACTGGCTTGAAGGGGAAGACGCTTGGCTGAAGTTCACTGATGGGAGCGTCGTGTGCATCCACGTGCTTAACCCTAAGTGGGAGACATATGTGTCACTGGATGAGCGAAAAGAAAAGGAAAGCACCACTAATAGTGTGTCGTTTAGCGACCACCAGGAGATTCATCTGTGGTACACCAGCACGGGTGAGGAGCACTTGTTCACGTCGCGCACTGTGTCTATTAATTTCGATTCTAGGCACTACTATGTGTCGGATAGGCTTAACTATCCAACTCGACAGTATGTCCCGATCATTGAGTTCAACTACTATGAAGAAGGAGAGCCACTTGGCAATTACAATTCGTGATATCTACGCGCCTGTTCTGGGCTATGGTTGGGAGAATCTTCCCATCCGCTACAACAAGCGACAGTACCTTGACATCGAAGACGGCCTTGTCACTATGCCTAGTGGTGCGGTCATGGGCACCGGCAAGCTCCCTAACGGGCGTCTGGTTCTGCTCAACGACAAGGGGTCAGTGTGCGCTCAGTGGTGGAGTGGGCAGGACGAAATGGCCGCTGTCGATCCGTTCGACAACAAGGTCTTCACTGTGCCATACGCCGAGGACCTGAAGTGCAACGCGCGCGAAATGACTTCTGCGCACATTGACATCAAGAAGGCTCAGCCACTTGACCTGTCGATCATGTGGGTCGATGACATTACGAACGAGTGTGGTTTCTTCAAGGAAGACCTCAGTGTCGGTGAGAACCACTACACTGACCGGCTGAATGGTAGTATGCTGCTTGCACTCACCGAGGACGAGGATGGTAACTACGTCGTGGGACGTAACTCCATCTTGTGCCGTCTGCTGCGGTACGTCGATGGGGATAGGTTCGCGTTCACTGACTATCGGAAGAAGTCGGGGCCTAGTCTTCTCACCGACAGCGGTACACTGACGGACTATGCACGGAAGATTCTTGCGTGGGCACAGAGTCTCACGCCTGAGCAGCGGGAGATTCTTTCTCGATGAGAGAGTACATCAAGGCTGCTCGTGACGAGGCAGCTAAATCGCGATGTGATCGTGCCCATGTCGGGTGCGTGATTGTTGACCGTGCGACTGGTCGTGTGGTGTCTCGTGCATTTAATGAGACACCACACGGCTTGGAGCCGTGCGACACGGGCGGTCACCGAATGATTGATGGGCACTGTGTTAACACTGTTCACGCGGAACGTAACGCGATTAGGAAGATGACTTCACACGACAGTGAGTACACGCTTTACGTGACGCACTACCCGTGTCAGGGCTGTGCCCATCTCATTGCATCATGTCCCGATATCGTTGAGGTTGTGTACCTCGGCGACTATCGAAACTCCGAAGAAGCTACCGCCCTGTTGATGGGCCTGTCGAAAGGTGTTCACTGTGCAGAAGAAGATTGTTCTTCAAGTCCCGCCTGAGTATTTGTGGGACATCATTGATATCAACAAAGTGAAGAAGACCGGATGGGAGGTTAAGTCTGGCTCAGATAAGGTCACACGTAAGATTCCGACGGTACCTATCTTTGGTACACGGGAAATGTGGAAAACAACAAAGCCAGGAGACATTCTGGTTTTCGTCGAGTCATCAGTTGATGACTTGCACACGTACGCATGGAACCTCTATGTGATGTCAGAGGCTTTCTATAAGAAGTGGGAAGCCAATGAGTGAAATCTACGACCGGATTATCAAGGAACTCACCAAGCCCTCTGAGCGTGATAAACAGCGTAAGGTTGGTCCAAGTGAACTAGGAGACCTCTGCGAGCGTTGCTTGGCAGAAAAGCTGCTGGGTGTCCATCAGGATGAGAAGAACTACCCTCTAGCCCCTATGATCGGTACTGCTTTCCACCTGTACCTTGAGAACGTTATTGGCCTCAAGGATTACTTGAGGGAAACTAAGGTCACTGTAGGCACAATCGAAGGTTACGGGGATATCCGTGGTACTGCTGACGGTTTTTATGTTCCTACGGGGCATGTCGTTGACTATAAGGTCCTGTCGAAGAAGAAGATCAAGGCGTTTTCGTCTGCCACGTTCTTTGACGAGGACCGCAACCCTGAGTTCTACTCGGACTCGATGACCGAAGGCTCGCTCAAAAAGTACTACTATCAAATGATGTTGTACGGTTTGGGTCTTGAAAACGCTGGCTATGAAGTGAATCACGTCTCATTGGTTTTGTTCCCACGAGACTGTACTGTAGAATCTGTCATGGCTGCAAGTCATGAGCTGTGCTTTAAGTACAACCGTAAGGCTGCCCTGGCCGTTCTTGAACGTGCCAACCAAATCTTCAAGTGGGCCAACGAAAATCGGGACAACCTTGGAGAACTCGGCAGCCACCCCGGCTGCTACTATTGTGCTTTCAAGCGCTAAGAAAGGAGAAACATGGGAAAGTTTGATTCATTCCTGGAGGGAATTGATATCGAAGTGTCTGATCCCCGAACCACCACACCTAAGCTGAAGGTCCTACTCTATGGACCTTCTGGCACTGGCAAGACCTCCCTTGCATCCTCGGCCTCTAAGGTTGAGGAGCTTGGACCTGTCCTCTATGTTGACTTGGAGCGAGGCACTGCGCCCGCTGCCAAGTTCGGTGATCTGGATAACATGCTCATTGTCCAGCCTGCAACGTACAAAGAGTTCGCAGACCTCCTTGTTAAGATCAGTGGCGCAAAGGATAAGCCCTTCAAGACTGTCGTCATCGACACCGTTGACCGCTTGCAGGAACTTATCAAGCTGCACTTTGCGGCGGTCAATCCAAAGGATTCATTCGCAATGTGGGCGGCGGCGTATGACAAGGTATTGGACCTTGTTAATACGATTGCCTTCGACATGGGCTTGAACATCATCACGATCACACACGAATCCCGCGAGATCGTGGAGACAGAACGACTCTCTCAAATTGCCCCTGACTTCGAGGGCAAGAAGAGCTTTAAGAAGCTCCCGGCAATCTTCGACCTGATTGGTCGAATGACCTGGGAGGATGTGGGAGAAGACGGGGAAGAAAAACTCATCACTGTTCTTACAGTCAAGTCCCCGTCGAGTATTCTCACTAAGACCAGGTTCGACAACATGCCCGCAATGGTTGGCAACCCGTCGTTCGATAAGATCATGGGCTGGGTGCATGAACACTACGACATCAAGGAGAAGGATGACTGAGTACCTGTCGATCAAGGACGTCTCTGAGATGACTGGGGTTAATCGGACTACCATCCTGTACCGTCTCCGAGCAGACAACAAGGCCTTCCCGGAGCCAGACTGTATTATTCGACATGGGCGAATCAACACCTACGGCTGGCTCCCTAAGACCATCAACAATTACATTGAACTCAACAAGAAGGAGAACTGATCATGATTAACTTTGACGAGCTTATGACACTTGACGTTGCGGAGTCCATGAGCTTTGACCCCCTGCCCAAGGGACAGTACAAGGTGGCTGTCGATGCCTGTGAGCTGGGAGAGTCCAAGAATGGCAAGGCCATGTACACCGTGGACTTTGTTGTTACCGAGGGCGACCACGCGGCACGTCAGATTCGCTACTGGCTGGTGCTTCAGACGAAGAAGGGTCTCCACTGGGACCTGCCCTCGTTCTGCAATGCATCTGGTAACGCCTGGCCTGAAGAGCCAACCGCTCGTACTGGTGAGTACTATTACCAGGTCGAACGAGACATCGTTGGTAAGACTGCGACGATCACTGTCGATGTCGAAGATAGTGAATACAATGGGCAGGTCACCAAGCGTAACAACATCAAGAAGGTTGAGTGGGACGAGGCCAAGAAGAAGTCTAAGAAGAAGAAGGCTTCTCGGATCGAACTCTGATCCCTTCGGGCGGGCCGTATCTTGACAGTGAGGTACGGCCCGCCGTACTATATACAAGCAGAAAGGAGAGCGATGGACCTCACACAATTCTTCCAAGCAGTCCTCCCAACGGGCGAAGGCTGGACACCCATCATTTTGAAGGGGCCTATGGGCGGCCTGACCAACTTCCGCTGGTTCGAATTGCCCGCACAGCTTGACAAGATGGTGGCGTACGCGCAGTCTCACGCGGACTTGGATGTCTACTACAGCCCCTTCCTGTACACCAAGCCCCCGGCCCTGTCGAACACCAGGCACGCGGCCAAGGATAACGTCATCCATGCCTCGTGCGTGTGGGCAGACGGCGACGACTGCCCGCTCGACAAGCTGAAGATTCAACCAACTATCACTGTCAAGACCAGCGAAAAGCACTGGCAGGGATACTGGCTTCTCACCGACGCAGACGACCTGTCGAATGACATGCTTGAAGCCCTCTCGCGGGGACTCTACGAAGCACACAAGAACGACGGGATGGACCGAGGCTGGCCCCTGTCGAAGAAGCTCCGCGTCCCCTTCACGCATAACCTCAAGAAGGTGAAGCCTTGGGAGATCACTCTCACCGTTAACGACGAGGCTATCACCGCAGCAGAGTTCGCAGCCGAGTACGCACCTGTCGAACGCATGGGCATTGAGGAAGAAGACTTCCCGACCGACATCCCGTCGATGTTTGAAGTTCTTGGCATGGTGAACCGTAGTTACATTACCGATCTGGCTACGGACGACACCTTCACCACCGAGGAAGATCGTAGCGCGAGGATGTACCATCTTCAGTGCGCCCTCTGGGAGGAAGGCTGTTCCATTGTCGAGGCCTTTGCCGTCGTGCGCGGAACTGAGTTCAATAAGTTCGAACAGGACGGACGCGGCGATGGTTACTTGTGGAGGCAGGTCAACCGTGACTATGCACGCTGGAAAGCCGAACACAGCGGACCAACTGAGAACGATCTCGAAGCGACGACACGTATTGGGTCCTCGTATCTCCTGAGCGAAGCACGCGAACTCGTGCTCCAGGATGTGAACTTCCTCCACGAAAATGAGCAAGAACCTATGGGCCTCTTTGTCGATCAGTTCGCAGCATGGGCGTCAACCAAGTCTGCAATGGCGCCTAAGCAGTTTCACTACGCAGGTGCTCTCGCTATCCTATCGTCCATGTTTGCGAAGTACGGCTTCCTGCCAATCAATGTCCAAAAAATGCCGTTGAACCTGTACTTCCTGGTTCTGGGGCGTACAACCCAATCCCGTAAGTCAACGTCGTTGCGACTTGCAGAGGGCATGATGCGCGACGTGGCTGTTGGTATTGGTAAGGGGCCTGATGCTTTCATTGCGCCTGAAGATTCGACAGGTGAGGCTCTGTCCTCGTACCTGCGCACCAAGCCGAAGGAGAGCGGCCTCTTCGCAATCGATGAGGTTCAAGACTTCTTTGCACATGCTGCCCAGAAGGGCAGCTACATGTCATCGATGATGCCGTTCTTAACTAAGAGCTACGACGGCTACATTCCGGCTGTCGCACGTAAGGACAAGGGTGGCAAGGTTGCCTACCAGACTGCCACCCCGTATTACATGACGTTCTACGGGACGGGCATCTTGGACCAGGCCGCGAAGCACCTGACGACCGAGAAGGTGGAGTCCGGCTTCACGCCTCGCTGCCTTGTCGTTATTGACGACCGGGACAAGTACATCACGTCCTCTCAGGATGTGAAGCTGGTGCCAGTCAGTGCATCGACAGGCAAGATTGAGGACAAGCAGCGTGACTTCATGCTGTCGAACTTGATCAAGTCGGTCGCCAAGTTCGATGCACAGTTCAGTGCGCGTCAAGCATCGCGACTCCCTAACGAGGAAGTCCGTATCCCTATTGAGTTCGAGCCGGGTGTGTTCGAGCGCTGGATTGACTTCTCTGAGGAAGCCAAGGTCATGGCTGAGCGACACATGTTGAATAGTCGTGAGCTGTTCCCAGGCACTGAGCGTATGACGTTCTCGGTGTTGCGTATCGCTGCTCTACTTGCTATGTATAATGGGCCGACGACAAAAGGCACTGTCGTTGTCACAATGCGAGAAATGCTGAAGGCTATCTCGCTTGCGTCCATCTGGCTGTCGAGCAATGAAGTGTTCATCCACCACGTGAAGAACTCTAACTTCAGTAACAAGGTCGATAAGCTCATCAACTTTGTTGCACGCACCGACAACGGCCTTGTTGCGATTCCCAAGCTCATGCTGAAGTTCCAGAGTGATATCAGTGGGATGCGTGAACTGAAGGAAATCATCACATACGCCCAGGCGCGCGGAACAATCCGTGAAGTCATCAAGGGCAAGACAAACAACGAACGATTCATTGAATACGTAGGAGGGCAGGTATGAAGATTCTAACTACTGACTGCGACGAGCTGCCTGTTCTTGCGCAGATTCTACTGAAGCGGGCATACGTGGTATCTGGCCTTCCAGAGGACACGCACGTAGAAATCACTGACGATGTGAACGATGTGGATATCAAGATCACCCTCGGCACTGTGAAAGGTTACAAGGGTGGTGCGTACAAGACGCTTTCACCTAAGCAGATTGTTACCAATCCGCAGTCTGTTCTGTTCCTTGCTCAGGCGTTGCAGTATGGTTACCTTGGTCCTGTTGATCTTAATCTGGAACTCGGCAAGGACTGGGTTATCTGGGAGGGTGAGGACATCACCTTCAAGCCAGGCACGGTGATTGCACTCGACATCGAGTCCGCTGGTGACATCGACAACGACACGTTCGCGGCTGGGCGCATCCTGTCGATTGCCCTGTGGAATGGCAAGTTTGGTGTGGTTATCCCCGAGGAGCTTGCTGAGACCGACAAAGCAGCAGAGACCATTAAGAGGCTGTGCGACACCTGCACGGTTGTCTGCCACAACGGGACCTTCGATATGCCGTACCTGTCGAAGCGCCTGGGTATCAACGTGTATCACCATGAGGACACGCTGCTCATGCACTTCGTGCTCGACAACCTGGCCGGTGAGCATGGCCTGAAGCCTCTCGCTCGTCGCTGGTTGCGTGCAGAGGATTGGGACTCGGATGCAAAGTCTTACCTGAAGGGCGGGGCGTACTTCGAAAACATCCCCAAGGAAAAGCTCTATGAGTACAACTTGGCAGACGTGGTATGGACCTTCAAGCTGTACGAATACTTCCTTCCGATGCTCAAGAACAGCAGAAAGTACGACTACTACCGCTACCGTATGCAGGTCACGAAGGTTCTCAACGATGTGCAGATGAACGGTGTTGCAGTGTCGCTCAATGCTCTCGATGAACTGGAAGAGAAGTATAAGCGTCAGTGTGACGAGAACCTTGTTGTCTTGAGGCAGCACGCGGGTGAGGACTTCAACCCACAGTCTCCTAAGCAGATCAAGGACTACTTCAAGTCTAAGGGTGTGTCGTCCCCGTCGTTCGACTCCGACCACCTGAAGAAGCTGCGACGCGAAGGCAAGGAGACTGAGTTTATCGACGCTCTGCTTGCCTACCGCTACGCAGCTAAGGTGATTGGCTCATTCATTGCTAACGTGCGCCGTAAGGTCGGTGAGGATGGACGTATCCATCCGTACTACCTGCCTCACGGTGCTAAGACGGGTCGCTTGTCGGCCAAGGGGCCAGCGATTCAGACGATGGGACGCGACAGCGGTATCAAGCGTGCCCTTGTCGCTGCACCTGGTTGCAAGATCATCTCTTGCGACTACTCCCAGGCTGAGCTACGTACTGTCGCTGAGCTCGCGGACGACGAGGCTATGATTGCCGCGTTCCAGCCGGGTGCACCGGACTTTTTTGACGATCTGATGACAAAGATCTGGCCAGAAGAGTTCCCGACAATCGAAGCGTACGAGGCTTTCAAGCACGAACAGCCAAAGACCGCGAAGAACCGACGCGCACTGGTCAAGAGCGTGGTGTACGGTCTCAACTACAATAGAGGTGTACCAGCTATTGCGACAGCGCTTGAACAGCCTCTTGAGGCCGCACAGCATGTGGTCGATCAATACCTCGGCTCCTACCCGGGACTTCGAGACTGGCAGGCACGGGTTAAGCACAGTGTAGGACGTAAGGAAGAGGACCACGAACGTAAAACCAAGTTCGGCCTCACCTTCAATCCCCTTTTCGTGTCGGACAGCAACTACAATTCGACACAGAATGAAGCACTCGCCTTTGTTCCACAATCGACAGCCAATGACATCTGTCTGAACGCAGCAATCAAGATCAATGAACAAGTTGGTCAATACGGAGCTAAGCTGATTGGTCTTGTCCATGACGCTACCTATGTCGAGTGCCCCGAAGAAACCATTGAAGAGTGCTCCAAGATGATGGAATACGAAATGGCTAAGGCGGCGACGATTGTGTTCAATCGTGTGCCTTTTGCTGCTGAAGCAGAGGTCGGTAACAACTGGGAAGAGGTGTAATGAACGCATCCGATTATGAAGAAGCAGCTTGCCTTAATGCTCCTGTCGAGCTGTTCTACGATGTGAAGCTCTACGCAGACGTTGCACGAGTATTCTGCGAGAACTGCCCCATCAAAGAACAGTGTCTTCAAGATTGCCTGCAAGCCGAAGAAACACCTGTTGACGGTAAGAAGTTCCGTTCAGGTGTCTTCGGTGGGCTTTCACCGAGCGCAAGGAATGTTTACGCTGGCACAGCATACGATGTACTAAGTGATGATTGGGAGGAAGAATATGCAAACAGTAATAGCAATTGATCCTGGTGTCAACACAGGACTAGTTGTTGCCCATGTCGATGAAGCAGTGGAAATCCTACACTTCGATCAATTCATCTGTTCGACACACATCGAAACCGTGGAACTGATTAAACGTCATCTCGACCAGCATCCTGGTGCCACTGTCGTTGCCGAGCAGTTCGACCTGCGTCCAAGCAACAAGTTCACAGCAGACCTCACCCCTGTGAAGGTAAACGCTGTGCTTGACTGGCTTGTCGATGACATCCACTATCAGACCCCGGCGCAAGCCAAGGGCCTCGTGAAGGATGCGACACTGAAGAACCTAGGGTGGTGGCTCACCGGCAAGCACGTAAACTACAAGGACGCCAACGATGTCCGTGACGCTTTCCGGCATCTGGTGTACTACCTTGTACACGAGCTACACCATAAATGGACACTCGACAACGGGTGGCCAAGGTAATAGAAAACCCCTCTGCTAGGAAAGGAGAACTAGCAGAGGGGTTTTCTCACCCAATCGCCCACAGCAACCACACAGAATGTGTTGATAACTGTCGCTACTTAGTATAGCACACTCAGCCGATCTTCGAGGCCCCAATACAGAGGCCGCCCCAGCCAATATTGTTGACTGGGCTACACTGAATCTTGACAGCAACATTCACCTTACCAGGGCTATAGGCGTAGTATGGCATTGTCGCCATACGGAACGACGTGACACCCTCAGCGTGGTTGTACGTGTTGGTAGTACCGACGTTGACAAACTGAGCATTTGCAATTGACTGGAACACGTCGATATTGGTGTCCTTGGAAGAGTTATTATTATCCAGCGTAATGCAGTTGGAGAACAGCCACAGGCCCTTCGAAGGCAAATCGATCATCTGGTTAATCGTAGCGCTCGCGCCGTGCTGAGTGTAGCGACGCCACTGAGAGAACGATTCGTTGTTGTTCACATAACGAACCTCTGGTGCACCGCCCCAGACCTTCTCAGATCGGTTGTTGGTATATAGGTACATCTCATTCGTATCTGCACGATAGATCAAGATGTCTGCAACATTTGCAGTAGCTCTATTAATAGCCGACAGCTTGGCCGTCTCATCAGCAGCGTTCTTAGCAATAAGAATACGATTCTGCTGAAGCTGCTTGATGACTTCAGATACAGAGTTAAAGCCCAAGTTCATAAACGCGGGCCAACTTTGAATAACATCATTCGGACTGTAGACCCAGATCCCTTGTGGATTGGTAGCCATGGTCAGTACCTCACTCCTGTAATCTCCATGAACAGATGGGAATACCCATCCCAATTGTAAATCAACTGTGGTTTATCAGCCGAGCCTTCCACACCTAGATACATGTAACCATCGTAGTACTTGTCGAATGGGATAATGGTGGTGTAGTTAATGATAGCGTCAAGAATAAACTTCCCTTCTTGACCAATCGACCTGTACGAAGTGTAACAATAGCTACGCAAGACATGGGCTTTAGACCCATCCATTACACCGACAGAGACGGCTGGTCCACGGCTGTCACCCCGGAAGAGGTCGGCACCAACCACGAGTTCAAGTGTCCCAGTCAAGGTAAGCTGCATGAACGAACCGGAATCGCCCCAAGGTAGAGACTGGTACCACAGGTCTTCATACGTACCAACGCCACTGCTACGGCCCGGCTGAGGAATAATCATCGAATCATTAAAGGGAACCGCCACACCAGAGTTTGAGCGACTATTGGTGAGAGCGTTAATGCTATCAACTGAGTTGCTGAAGTTACTCTTTAGCAGCCTGAGTTCAGCTTCCAGTGAGGCAATTCGACGATCAACGTCAGTGCCCCAAGCCTGAGAAGGTTGTGGAAGGTTATGCTTCATTGTGCTTAAATCCCCTCAGCGTTAGTTCTTCTAGTGTAAGGCCCGTCGGGTCTTCCAGTTGTTCGACACGTGGCGTATCAAAGATGTTCATCACGTCCCACAAGGTTGTCCAACCCTCACACGTCAGATCGACACCAGTCTCACTGTAGTTCGCGGATGTGATCTGCCAACTGTACCTGTCGAAAACAGCCGTGGTCCCGGCCAAACGACCAAAGACCTGCACCCTGTCGGCCAGCTTACGGTTGGACGTGAACGACACCAAGTCGTTATAAATCTTGTCCATCGTTGTATTCTTAGGCCAACGCTCTTCTGCCTTAGCTGGCAGTGGTTGCCCAGTGAAGTCATCAGCATCTGACACCACGACCGGCGGGCGCTCGAAGTCATAGACAACAGACGTGTAAGAGTCATTCAGCGGTGGCATACCAGACCATTCAAGTGTAGTCTTCGTACCCAATGCATCCTGAGCAGCATACATGCACGCGGCGTACGCCTTATCCAGGCTGTCGATGAACCGGGAGGTAATCTTCAACGGCTCAGTCTTGTGGGGATAGCCGGTGTAGAAAGTCAAGACCTTCTCTTCGTAAGGTAGCGCCTGGCCGTAGATACGCAGTGTCGAATAGTCGTTCTGCCCATCCGATTCAGCAATACGGTATGGTCCAAGACGCTTGTTCAGCATCCCGGTAACCGTAACCTTAAGCTGGTTAGGCTCATCACCAAGTTCGACAGTAAGACGACCACCCTCAGCCCTCCACTGAGCAGGTGTAATTGGCTTGTTGTCCTTGCCAACAACCGTGTACACACTATAAGGTGGTGTGTGCCTAGTGGCACCAGGACCCCTAGGAGCAAGAATGTATTGCTGATGCCACTGCACGATATACTTAGGATCGACACAAGTGACCTGAGGAGGGACACTCTTAAGCAGGCTTGGTGTTTCGAGAATGAACTCCTTAGTCTCTCCTGCCTCGACAGATAGCACCTCACTCTTCTTCGCGGCATCGAGCAGCATTTCATTAGGTGCGACCGGCGGCCAGATAAGCATCGTTGGGCACTCACCCCTGTGGCTCATGGCATCGTAAGAAATAGTCCCATTAGCTTCAGGATACCCAGCGTCATATCCAGCCACATAATCGAGACTAAGATCCACATAATAAGTACACTCAATAGACGAAGCTGGCTCAGATTGAGTGTAATTCACCTTATAGTCAGCTGTGTAACCTTGAAGGCGCGTGAGAACAGTATGGTTCTTAAATATCACGATGGTGTCATAAACCCAAGTAACCTGAAATCCGACACTCGCCAACCAGTTCTTCAAAATAGACCACAAATTGCCCTTGCCACCAGGGAAGGATTTATGATCTTTCTCCCATTGAGAAGACTCGTTTATGAACGGGTTATAGTCATCAGAAACGAAAGGCTGCACCCACATCTTAGGTGGCTCTGGTGCACCTGCCACCTCAAAGAACCTTCGAACAACCTCTGAGACCTTGACTACACACATTGGTGGGACATAAGCCTCAACATCAAGAAGATAGAAAGGATCATTAAGCGTTGCAGACCAGGACCAAGGCCCTGTCGTCAAGGCTCGTGCGACCGCATGGGTGCGGCCAAAGCGAACATCATCAAGGACGACACTCTTGTTGATCACGAGAGCTGGCTCGATCCCACCAGCACCTTCAAGGTGGTACTCAGAAAAACCACCTGTCGTCATGTCCATGTCCATAGACACAGAATCTTCAGCGACAGACCAAGAAGTGAGCTTTTCAGCCGGAATACCCAGCGCCCGCATTACCATGAGTAAACCTCCTCTAGCGTCACAGAAGCCGAGAAATGACCACGATAGTTGTTAACAGTCAAAACCTTAGCAGTACCAGGAACAACCTTCAAATTGCCCCCACCAGACGGATACGAGTAAGTGTACTCAGGCGGTGGGGTGCTAGGCCATGTGGTAGGACTCTTAGTCAGGCGAAGACTAGCCCAGCTAATGTGCCCTTCTTGAACAGGCTTCATAGTAATTTCCCATACGCCTTTACCAAAGCTGAAAACCTGGTTCTTCAGCTTAGTGATCACATGCAGTGGCAAATCACCACCATCCACACGAATAAAGCTCCACTCGAACGGGCGCTTGTTGTCCTCAAAACCGTAAGCGAAAAACGTGCCGTACCACCCTTGTGGAATAACAACACGTTCAGTGTAGCTACCGGGCTTACTGAGCGCGAGTGACTGCTCACGACCATTCAGCTTGTCACGCTTAGTTAAGAACTGGTTGTTCATGTTCAGCATGTTCGGCTTAAGAATGACACCGGGATGCCCGGTAGTAGAATCAGCATCCTTCGTAGGGAACAACGCTTGCTTACCCCAATCGTTAAACGCGAATGGGGTCCCCGCATGGTAGTGCAGATATGGCAGACCCATCAGAGGCGACAGCATGTTGTTAAACGCAAACGGATCAGCATAACTCACCCACTCGTCGCCCCTGTTCATGAACAAGCGACGGAACAAATCAGCCTGATCACGATTCAAGAACGACCAAGTAAGCTCGTACTTCTTATGGCCATAGACTGAACCATTCGTGTACCCGAAACCGTTGAGCAGCGTTGTCGAACCATCACCCGCGTGAATGTTATCCGACACGGGCGATTCGTCAGGCGCAGGGAACCACGACATAAAGTTCCCCACAGCGAAAAAGACCTCTCTCATTTCACAACCCCTAGTAGACTCCACGATTACCGCTCCTCGTATTGCCATTGTCGATGTTACGGCTAATCGCACGACCATCAAGCATGACCGCAGTCGAAACAGCCTTCACCAACTGATTAAACTGTGCTGGGTTAATTGTAACAAGACCGTCACTAACACCAGCAGAGTAACCACCGACAGACGCCACAGGCACCTGCATCGTGTTAAGGGCGTTCATGAAGCCCTTACCGTAGAAATCGACAGCGGGCTGGGAAATGACGTACTCGCCGCTGCGCAACTTGAACAGGCCTTGCCCATTCGTAGCCAGGAGATTGTCGGTGCTCGGGTTAGCCGGAGGACGACCAGGCAGCAAGCCACCACCCGCGTAGCCAGGGATAGGGCCACCCATAAAGCGGCTACTGCGACCAGAACCAGTCCATGCCGGGATATAGCCATCACTCCAAGGTCCGGGCGTGTTCGGGTGTGTCGCACCAATCCACGTGGGTTTAATCATCACCGAAATAACACTCCGACTAGGCTGGACAGGAACCGTCACAGGGTCAGCGTGTAACGAATCAATGGCACTCTGTGTCGAACCGACAGTGCCGTTATCGGTCACATGCTCCTTCACCTCACGAGGAACCTGCCCAATCGTCCCAGTCAAGCTATCGAAAGCCCCAGCCAACTCGGTGACCTCACCTTGGTTAAAACCAAGCTGAGTCACCTGTTCAATAAACTGGCGCTTCAGGCTTTGAGTGTACGCCTCGATCTCCTGTGTCGAATGACCAGCGGCAGCATACGCCTCGATCAACCCAATCATCTGAGACTGCAACGACCGCAGCGCCTCACGGTTAGCGATAGCAGCTTCCGTGTAGCCCTTCAGCGCGTACTGACCAGCTTGCAGGGTAGCGATCTCATTGTTGTTCTCACTGATCTTGTTCTGACCCTCGTTGATCTTCTCCTTGGCATCATCGATGTCCACCTGCAAGGACTGAGCGCGCTCCTCGTCGCCGTACTTCAAGGCGACAGCGCGGAAGAACTCAGCATCATGCAAGTCTTGCTGAGCCTTACGCATGTCAGAAGCGAGCTTGTCGTTCTCCTTGCGAAGGTCCTTCACCTTCTTGGTCGTGTTCTCAACATCCTTCTTCAGGCTGTTAAGACCCTTACGGTAGTTGTCCTGAGCAGTTGTCGAACGCCACCAGGAGGTCAGCGCCTTGTCGAGCGCCGACTTTAGTCTCGACAGGAAGTCCTCGAAGATTTCAGCAGCAGTCTTGGTCTCCTTGCGGGCATGAGACGCACCACCTCGGCCACCACTTCCACCAGAACGAGGCGAGTGTCCACCACCGCCCCCGCCGGACGAGCGCTGAGGCTTGGCACGGAAGTTGTTGCCGCTAAACGCCGACCGCCCACCATTACGCACACCAAAGGTAGGCATACGAATACCGGACGACCGACCCACACCAAACGAACCCTTGCCGGTCTTAGACCGCGTACCACCGATAAGGGCTTGGTACCTTTGAATAGCACCAAAGATAGCTGAAACCTGACCAAGGGCACCTTGGGCCTGGCCGACAGCGTTCACAGCATTGTTGACCATCTGATTCAACGATGCATCCGTCTTAGAGTGATCGACCTCGCCGGACTGATAAGGCTGAGCGATGATAGCGGCCATAGTGTCGCGCTGCTGTTCAAACGCGCTCATGTCGAAACCCTGAGCAGTAAGGAAGTCAATCGTATCCTGGATCGACTGCTGAGCGTACTGGTATGCTTCCTCGCCAGTCAGGCCCATTTCTTCAATACCTGCAGCAGCGGCATTGCCCATCTTCTCGAAGTACTCCGAGATAGCAGCAATGTTGGCCTGGCCAGCAGGAGAGTTCGGGTCCATCGACGTGCCGTTAGTCTGCATCGACTCGTACACTTGCTGCATAGCACTGTCGAGCGCTGCAGCAGCATCTGTCGAAGAGAACATCTCCTCCAAGACAGAGTGGATCACCTCGGCCATGTCCTTGAACTCGCCCTTGGCGTCACCAATCTTGAAGCCAGCCTCTTCCGTCTGCTCACCAGTCTCTTCGATGCCCTGGCCAAAGAGGACAGCATCATTCAGGGCGTCACGCATAGCACCGCCGACACCTTCAGACTGCCCCTTCAATTCATTCAGAGCGTTGATCTGGTCATCATACTTCTTGGTGGCAATCAAAATACTGCCAGAAGAGTCACCACCACCGATATTCGCATCAATGGCTGCTTGGGCAGCTTCATTAGAGCGTGCCTGAATCTGCTTGATATACCCGTCGATATACGCATCAGCAGCAGCCTTGCCGCCACCCTGAGACTCAGAGGTCGTGGCCAGCTTGATGTACTTTGCATATGAGAAGCCCATGTCAACCAATGCTTGCTTGGTTTCCTTGGACATGCCCTTGAAAGCCTCAGAACCCTGAATGGCATCCATAATCAAAGCTTGAGTATGCTCACCAATCTTCAGGGTAGAGTAACCCATGGCCTCGGCCTGCTCATGCGTAGCCTGAACGACCTGACCCGACTGATCCACATAGTAACCAAGCGCCTGGCCGTTAGCAGTCAGAACTTCACCATTCTGCTCAATCGTCGCGTTCAGCTCAACAAAGCCAGACTGGGTGCCGTCACCAACTTCCTTCGTATCCTGAACCAAAGCGTTCATAATTGCAGAAGTACCGCCGACAGCGTTCTTAAACTCATCAGCCTTAACGGATGCTTCAGAGAACGAGTCACTAAGGTACGTAGCAGCAACCGACACAGCAGCTAGGCCAGCAGAAATAGCAATACCCCATGGCCCACCGAACATCGACATCAGGCCAGAGCCGACAGCGGACAGCTTAGACAGGGCACCGACAGCCTGGCCAGCGCCAGCCGCAACCTGAGCGCCAGCAGCAGCCGCAGACGCCCCAGCAGAAGCCATTTGAGCGGCGTTCTGAGCACCCTTAGCCACCGCAGCCTTACCAGCAGCAGCAGCCACCGCATTATCCGCAGCGGCAAGACGCTGGTTAGCTGCAGCAGCAGCATTAGCCGTACCTACGTTAGCGGCCAGCGACGCATCGTAGGCAACCACACCCGTCTGAGCTTGCTTCACGGCCTGCCACACGATGTTCCACGAGACCTTGGACTGGCCCGTGGCCTGTACCATGCGAGTCTGCATCTGCAAGAAGGTAGCAGACATCGACACAGCCGCAGCCTTCACAGCCAAGAGACCGACACGCACAGTGCCCACAGCCGCGAGCGCACCGACAAACGCCTGAATAGGCCTGGGGAGCTGGGCGAAGGCGTTAATGATGCCTGTCGCCAAGGAAATCAGGCCCTTGAACGGAACCATGAAGCTGCTGTTGATAGCCGCGCCCGCGTTCTGCAAAGCGTGCTGGAAGGCCTCGACCTTAGCAGCCATAGTGCCCATGATGATGCCCATGGACTCATCAATGAACGTCGTACCCTTAGCGGCCTTGTCGGCTTCCTTCAACTGCTCCACGTACAGGCCGAGGCTGTTCGACATACGCGACAGCAGCTCAACGTCACGCACGTTCTTGAAGCCTAGGTCCTTAATTGCCTGAGCCTTATCAACCTTGTCGCTGATTCCTGCAAGGTGCTGCAAGATACCCTGGAAAACCCTGTTCGGGTCATCACGCCAAAGCTTCTGGAACTCCTCGTCAGTCGCGCCAATAGCACGTGCGTAGGTGTGCATCGAATCACTGCCCTCTGCTGCAGCAGAGTTAATTGAATTGAAGATACGCTGCAATGATCCTCGCGCCCATTCCTTCGGAATAGCAAGCGACGACAACGTAGACGACAGCGCGAGAATCTGGTTCTGGGTAAGACCAGCACTCTTACCCTGTGCAGCGATGCTGACCATCATGTTCGCAATCTCAGGCTCAGTCGCAACAGACTTCGCGCCGAGGTCCGCAACCTGGTTCGCAAGGACAGCGTAACCATCACCAGCACCCTTAGCTGACTCCTGCAAGCCGCCCATCATCTGACCGAAACGACCGAAAGCCGTTGTCGCAGCCTCAACCTCCATACCAGTCACCGTCGAGAACTGGGCGACAGCCTTGGTGAAATCTTCAAGGTCCTTAGTCGGAATGTTCATCTGCGCACCGAGCGTACCAATCTTCGACAGATCAGCAAACGACGTAGTAGTCTTCGTAGACAACTCGGTATAGGCGCGCTTCAGGTTATCCAAATCCGCTGTCGTGCCCTGGGCAGTACGCTGCACGTCAGCAAACGCACGCTCCTGTGCGATACCGGCCTGGGTAGCAGACGACACCACACGGCCAAGGCCAGCCGTAATCGCGCCGTAGTACACGGCCATATCGCGCGCAGCATAGCGGGCGTTCTCGATAGCACGCTCACTCGCGTGAGCATCATTACGAGCGCTACTTGCACTCGTCCTCACCAACTGTCGATCAAAAGCACCTTGTGTCTTGATCTTCTCACGCTCAGTACGAGCGGCCTCAGACTCTCGGTTCGCAATGATCTTCGCAGACGCAGCCTCGACAGCCGCCGCACGCTTAGACTCAGCAGCAGCCGTCGTTGCAGCCGCCTTAATCTCTGCCTGCTCCAAAGCCGTGAGCGCCTGAATCTCGGCAAGACGAGTAGCCTCGGCACCTTTCGCCTTCACCAGACTACGCTCATCTCGCCCCTTCTGCTTCTGCAAAGGGAGCGCATTGTCCTCGTGCTTGACCGCTGCCTGAGCGCGCAGCTTCTCAGCCTGCGCTTCGGTCTTACGGGCCTGCGACTGGTTCAACGCCGCCTGGGCCTTCTTCGCCTTGTTCTCGGCCTCAGCCATAGCGTTCGACGCAGAGGCCACCTCACGCATAGCTGAGGCGGTATCCTTCAGCTTAGCGATGTGATCCTTGCTGAGTGCGTTCATCGTGCGCGTCTCACGGATGAACTGTCGATACGCGCTAACAGCCTTATCGACACCAGCCGAAAGATCAGCCTTGCTCACATCCCCGGCAGCCTTGTTCAGCGCACCAAGAGCATCAGCCACAGACCGCAGCGCTGTAGCTGATTCCTTCAGGTTCTTGACCTTCGAGCTGTCGAGCTGCAAAGAATCAAGAACCGTACCACCACGGCCAGAAGGAGACTTCAGCGTAGCGACAGCGCTCTGAAGCGAGCCGATCTGCTTTTCCAGAGCACCAATGCTCTGCGCCGCCTTATCCGCGCCAGAGGCATTAACGTCAATGTCAATCTTAATCGACTCGTCTGCCACTTCCACTCCTAAGAAAAGTCCCTGATACCAATCCAATGATACCAGGGACTCTTCCTAACTAACCTGTTCGAGAGCTTCAATAGGCGTTGGTAGCGACTCTTTCGTGCCGTCCGAATACTCAACAGTATCCAGAACAGTGAACGAGCTTTCACCAGGTTTCGGATGCTTATGCTCACGATACCTATCAAGCTCAGCACACGAGTAGCATGTCGATGTTTCAACATGGAACTCAATCGCGCTATGCTCACTGCGACCGTACCAGAGCGGCATACCACACTTGTTACACAGACTATCGAGATAGTACTGATAACCAGCGGCCAAAGCTAGGTCAAGGTTAGTGTATTCAGTTTGATCTATTGGCTCCGAGTCCATCTCGTCACCAATCCATGCAGGCACTGACCGAGCAAACATGCCAGGAGCACCAATGAACAATGTCGGAGGCTTACCCTCAGCCCTCGCCGTTTTCAACAAGAGAATCATCCACTGGTTCTCCGGCCTCGACAGTTCCGTCCCCACGAAACGTAGGGTCACTAATCGCTTCCGACACCACGGCACCGAGCTGCTGTGCATCGTTCCACGTACCGCAGATTTCCTGCCACAGGAACTCAGGAAGGTGACCACGCAGCTCTGCTGCCTCGTCTTCCGTCAGACCCTTCTTCGACTCGCCCGTGGAGTTGTCGAAGATCTCGACACAGGAGCGAGAGATAACATACTCCATCAAGCGATCTTCGCGCTCGACGGCAATGACTGCCTTTTCCTCTTCACTCTTGTTCTTCGTACTGAAGAACTTGTCCTCCCACACGCGACGCTTCAGGACATTGAGTTCCTTGTTCGACAGCGCACGCAGACGAAGAGTAATCGTCTCCTTGCGAAGAGCCTCAAGCTCTTCCTGAAGCTCAACACCCGGGGAAGTGTCGGTAATCGAACGAGACATAGGTGCCTCAACGATCTGGGCAGTCTTAGCGATCTCGACCAGTTGGGCGAAACGCTCCGCGTTCTCAGTGTTCAACGGAACATCAATCGTCTTCACGGTCGGCTTGATGGACGAGATAATCTTAGACAGTTCGAAAGCCATGTCTACTCCAATCAGATATGAGAATACCCCCGCACCTCGGAGGTACAGGGGTATTCTAGCAGAGTTGATCAGGCAGTGACAGCCTTGTTCAACTGCATAAAGCCCTGGGGCAGGAACGGCACCTCAAACTGGATCGGCTTGTCGCCGTCACCCAGAACATCCTTCGGGTTGTCAGGGACAACCTTAAAGGCCGAGAGTTCCTGACCAGCCTCGACAGGGGTGCCCTGTCGGAAGCCGATGCGCTGAACGAGGTAGCCCTCCTTCAGGCCGTCCAGCGTTCCACGCTTGAACAACTGGAAAGCCTTGTCATAGACGCTGGTGTTACCCGCCGCCTTTTGACCCTTAGCGATCTCCTCACGGAAGAAGGTGAGGGATGCTTCATAATTTGCGATAGTCGGGGTCTTGGCGTTCCCGGAATCGCAAATGGAGCGAGAATCATCAGTATCACTATCGGTTGCACCGAGCGTCATGCCCGCCGCAATAGCACACGAAATATCGACAGCCTTCGGCGTGCCACCCGTATAGGTAGCCGCCTTAAACAAGTCATCAGTATTCGTGATACCATCAGCCGGAACCCACCAAATGGTGGTGTTCGGACTCAACATCTTCGCCATAATCAGTCCTCCTGATCGATAGTATTGTCGTCTTCAATGGTATCATCTGCACCACAGCAAGACGGCTGAGTTAATGGTGTCTTATCATCGACACGCTCATACATGTCCGGCAGAACCGAAAGCTCCGCCTCGGACTTCTCGCACACGATATTGGTGTACACATTACGCACACGCATATTAGTCTCCTCTATCTAGGTTGACGTAGAAAGCCATACTGTGCTGAAAAATAGCCGGACGCAAAGTCGAATCGAAATCCTTAGACGTACCGACAGATGCAGCGATATTGATGCCATTTGATCCATCAATCAACACAGCACCAATAAGCTTTTCCTTCACAACCGACACAAGCCGATTGAGAAGCCTCTTATCCTCGCCATACACATCCACGTGGAAGGGGTGCTCGTACACATCCAGCATGTGCCCGGCAACCGACTTGTAACCTCGTAGCTGTCGATTGATCTCAGCGCCGCCGTGGTACACAATGTACAGCGGCGCATCCACCTTACGAGCAAAAGAATCGAAAACCTCAATACCCTTGATGCCACGCAAAAGAGCCAGGCAGGCCTCGTCAAACTCTAAGGTCCGATCTTTCACTTCAGCCTCCCGTAGAACTCTTCACGGAACACAGCCGTCACACGAGGGAGATACTTAGCGGGGATAATACCCTTCGAACTCTTGCTACCTCGTGCCTTGCCACGCAAGCCAGAACGCAGATAGCCAGAAGTTCGATTACCATAAGTACCATTCTCCTGCCAGGAATAGTATGGCTTTTCGCGCTCCCACTTATGCCAGCCGATCTCGACGGTCTTACCCCCCTTGGATGCATCGACGCTGAACGTGTCACGCATATAACCAGTATCGACACGCCGTGGGTCTGTCCCAATCAACTGGCGACCATACTCAGTAGAAGCAGCAGCAGCAGCCTTAGCGGCGGCGTCAACCTTCTTCCAAGCGGCGTCGATGATCTTCTTCTTCGCCTTAGCTGCAACACCGTAACGGTCGGAATCGACAGTAACCTTAATGCCAGTAACTCGACCGTCGTATCGTACTGTCTTCTTAGTGCGTGCCATGAGCAGTATCCCCTGTCTCCACATCACAAAGCAGTGTTACCTGCCAGTTTAGCGTATCGATCTGGGCATTACGCACAACCAGCTTCAAGCCCTCAACCCTGGTGTCGGTAGGCATTTCGTCTACTTGGAGACGCATACCCTCACCGAACGACACACGTACAGAAGGCTCACCCCACAAATCCTGCGACACCAGCTCGTTCTTGTCGAGATGCAAAAGCTGCACACGATAAGCGTGAACACCTGTCACTTCACCGGCCCACTCGCGGTTACGGGCACGCCAGTCCACGTTTGGTGTAATGTTCGCCCAACCCTTCCACACAGGATGGTTGTCCTTAGCTGACAGCCCATTGTCAGCCGTCCAGTCATACGACACCGTGTCGGGCGTTTCGTAAATACTAACCTTCGTATTAGCCAACAACTGCAATGGGTAGTACGAAGCATACAAGAACAGAGGGTGGATATTAGGATTGATCGACAGTGCCACTAGAAGTTCACCGCCCAATCCACAGGCTCAAACGTCGGCTGCACAACATCAAAGCAAAGGTTGCTTACCTCGTCTTCCTTCGCCTGAGCACGCAACTGACGAGCACGACCGACAATCGCAGCCAGCAGCTTAGCACCATCTGTCTGCTTGTCGTCCGTCTTCAAGACAAGCAGCTGCAAAGCCTTATCCATGCCAATAGCGTCACACGCATCAGCAGCAGCCAGCTTCACGTTACCACCGTTAACAGCGAGCAAAGCCTCAATCTCTTCATCCGCGAAAAGATAACGCGGCTCGTTCCTCAGATCACGCAAGTCCTCCAACTTACGCAAATCAGGAATAAGAACACGCACCTGACCTACAGGCGAAGAAAAATCAATATCACTCATAAAACCAGTATAGCAAGACCCCGTGACCAAAGGGGCCACAGGGTCTTGCTACTCAGCTAACTGATCAGAGGTGACCGTTTTGACCACCGGCAGACAGGACGACACCATCAAGGTTCAGCAGGCCAGCACCCGCGATCTGACGAACGCGAATCTCCACGTCGTCATTGTCAAAAGAGCCTTCACGGTAATCGACAGCACCGCCGCCGAGCATCGTACCAGTCGCGTTGTGGGCGCGAAGCTCCGGGGTCTCACGGCCACGCATGGAGGTCTTAGCGATAGTGGTCTTATCGCCAGCCTTACCACCCTTGGGAACCAGTGCCCAAGCGTCGTCACCAACAATGGTGCCAATGAGATCAGACTCGACAACCTCAATGTCGGTCAGCGTGTTGGTGCTGATCGTGGTCGTCTTGCCGTTGGTCGTGCGAATCTCACGGATAGCGAGAAGTTCGCGGGCAAGCTGAGCCTGAGCGGGCGAACACACCAGCGCGAAACCACCAGGAACGGTGACCGTGCGACCGGACTCAGACTTGGTGTTAAGGGCCTGCCAACGAGCAGCAGTGATAGCACCGTAGGAAATACGCGCATCCTTGCCGTTATTACCGGCAACAGCCTCACCCTTGAACTCGGCAGGCACCTTCGTCAGGTCAAGCTGACGACCCAGCTCGGTCTTAATGTAATTGATGCGGAGGTCGAACAAGGTCATGAGAACCAGCAAGTCCTCAGTGCGAGCCGCAAGACGGCCAGCGTCAGTTGGCAGCTTTTCAATCGTGTTCCAATCGTCATTGACGATTGCCTCGAAGCTGAACTGAAGGCGCGCACCATGCTTGCCAACCTCAACGAAACGACCGTTGCCGGTGTACGTGAGAGTCGGGTAGGGGGTCAACTCAGGAATCGCGGGCAGCGTGTCCTGGATGGGCGAGAAGCCGCCGTTGTCGATAGGCATCGACGCAATGTCCGAGTTCAGCGACAGGTAAGCGGCAGAGCGGAAGTCGTTGAGCAAGACCTTTTCCGCAATGCGGGGCCAGATCGAGTCATACTCGTTGTAAGCTTTAACGAACTGCACGTTAGCAGCGTTAACGAACATGGTCGGTGCGAGGCTGTCAGTGGTGACAGCCTCCTTCAGACGCGCCTGAGCGATCTTGTCGCCCTTGAAGGCACCTTCGAGCAGCTTGTTGAACTCAAGCTGGTCCTTTTCATTGATCGACATTAGTTAAACCTTTCAGGGCAGGGGACGAGTGTCGAGAACAACCTGGTAGACGCGGTCCTTAGCGGCGGTAGCGTACTCCTTCACCCAGCCGAGCACAACATCAGCGCCCGCCTTGGTGAAGGTAATGGTCGGCTTGGCACCGGCAGTAGCGGCCTTCAGGTAGACGAGCGTGCCAACCTTGAACGGGGACGGAGCAGTACCATCAACCTTGAGAGCGAACACGCCGCCCTTCACGCGAACCGAAGCGTGCTGATCACGGTTCAGACCATACGTAGGCTTGGTAAGGGCCTCAGCAGCAGTCGCGTAATCCGTCTTCTCCACAACCGGAGAAACATCCGACATCAGGATGCCACCAATACCAGCCTCCTTATTGATGACAACCGCGTCGCCAGCCTTCAGGTGCTTCTGCGCGTCGTCAATCAGAAGAGAAAGAGTATCCGAGTACTCGAAAATCTGATTCTCACGGTTCCCATTCAGAGGGAACTTCTTGATACCTGCCATAAAGATCACTTCCAGCCAATCTTAGCGTAGGACTCCTTCAGAGAAACCTGCGCGGACTCGTCAACAACAGGGGAGGCAGTCGCAGCGACAGCCTCCTTGAGATACGCACGCTCAGCCTCAAGAGCGGAATCGACATCCGCGCCCTTCTTCACAGCCTCACGAACACGCGCGACAGCCGCCTCGGGCAGACCCGACTCGGCAATCTTCTTGCCCGCTTCAATAGCGGCATCGACATCGACAGATGCCTCTTCGACCTTCTCGTCCTCCTTGGACTCCTGAATAGAAGTCACAACGGAATCGAGCTTAGAACCAAGTGCCTCAAAAAGAGTGGCAAACTTAGTCTCAAGGTCGCTGAACTTGGACTCGATCTCCTTGTCCACGTCCGCCTCCTTAGTAATAGAGTTGTTTCGATTTGATTCTAGCAGATCAATAACTGCGCCACCCGCACCGGGGGCAGTAACAAAGTCAACTGAGCGAACACCGGCAAAAACAGGAACAACACCCGTTTCCGCAATTGGCTCGTTGCACCAGGCGTTAATGGAAACACCAATGTGCTCCCACTTATCTCGGATGATTTCATTTACACCCGAGAACACCTTACAGATGGTGTAAAGTGCCCCGTCTGCCCCCACTGTCGCGTCCTCAAGGAAGACGCCTGCGTAGTCACGAATAGAGCGCTCGGGTCGCTCCCATTCTTCGGACTCGGTTGGGTGGTCAATAAACATTTCCGTGCCCGCCTTAAACAAAGGCGCAGACGCAGCCAGGTTCTCAGCAGTGTAAATACCGCTCGAACCCTGGCCCGGCACGATAATACGGATGCGGTACTTACCCTCACCAAGAGACTCAGTACCGACAGCCGCCGTTGACTCATGCAGCTTATGCATCAGTCCCCCTATCTCGGTTGTCGTTAGTTCCGTCAGACATTGGCCCAACACCTGTTGCGCGTCCGTCCTCGTCATTAGCCTTTGTCACTGCCGAGTCGTCCTCGCCCTCAGCCTCCTTCTCAGAGGGCAGTTCAGGCAAGTCTTCCAACGGCAAAGAACCGGCAATCTTCAAGAGCTGCAACACGCCGGAACGCATTTCAATCTGATGCAAAGCACCATTCTGGAACGCCAGCGTCAAAGACTGAATACGGCGGTGCGTCTGGTCATTATTGATCGAACCGTACTCAATCGACACCTTAATGCCGAGAGCCATAGCAATCTCATTCAGCATGTCGATATGCAGCTGACGACGCAATTCCAGCGCCTTAAAGGTTGGGTCTTCAAGAGCCGTCTCAGCGCCCTGTCGGCCACCCGCAGAACCATCTGTCAACAGCACCGACAAGGGGATGTCGAGAGCAGCCGACACCATAGCCGCAAGAGGCGTGCCAGCCGAGAAATCAATGCCCGCTCCAGCCTTGTTAATCGCCTGAATGTCCTGCCCAGCACCGATGTTCGCCGTGGCACCGACACCAGGACCAGCCATACGCTGCTGAACGGCCTGCTGCTGCCTGGAGTTGACGCTCGTCGCCTTAAAGGCCAGCTTTGCCAAGGACTTCTCCATAAGGTGCGCAACCTCAAGGTGCTCCTTGTACCGCTGCGCATACGACATAGCACTCATGAGATCAGGCTTACCGTATTGCTCCGACATCAGCCGGTTTACCGTCGCGTACACGGCAGTCAAGCGCCGATTCACCTTGTAGTTAGACTTAGTGATCTTCACACCCACTCGATCCCACAGCATGTACCACTGTGGATCGCCGCTCATGACAGGGTTAATGAGCAGAGCAACGACATCCCCGGTTGCATCATCAGTCGCCACACCACCAAGACGCATGAGCGGAACAGGCGTAACAGTCTTCGTCGCCTTGTCGATCAAGTAGATAACACAACCATCCGTGTTGAACGACTGCTCATCTCGAACACGGGCCTGCACACTAAAGCACGCCTTCGCGTTCTCGTCAATCACCTTACGGGCCGGTCGCGTCTCACCCTTATACACGACCGGGTCTGCCCACATGTAAGCATTGCGGACAACAAGACCACGCTTCACAATAGGGTTAAGTGTAGCCAAACGACGTGCGCGCGCAGAGTGATCCCGGATCACATCAAGGGTGATGAGGGAATCAGGGCCTTCAACAGCAGACAAAGGCAGCCAGCCAATGTCTTCACGCTTGAGACGCGCTAGGGTGTCGGAAAAGGCCCCCATAGCCTCTCTAAACGTCTGCTCATACTTCATGCTAATTATCCTATCACGCTAGAAATACCGACAACTCTTCCTCGAACATGAAGTCCAAGAGGTCATCCTCTTCGAGCAGGTCATCCGGTGAATAGTACTGGCCTTCTGCATCACCGGCCATAATTGCCCCAATATTCTGGTATGCATAAATGACAGCATCAAGAACGTCAGGCGACTTAATGCCACGCTTACGCATGTTCTCCTTCGATTCGATAAGCAATGCTGATCCGCGATACTCATACTTAATCGAAGCAATTTCGTTATGCAGCTCATCGTCATCTGGCAAGAAGACACGACCATCAGCGACAGCCTTAGCGAACTGGTCATACATAGCGGCGCGATAGTTGTACCACTTCGTGCTATCACCAGACTTTGCGTTGCCGTGAATACCAACGACAGACATGCTAGGCGGTACGTAATTGTAGATACTATCGAGAACAGACGCACCAACACCGATCGCGTCGATACGAATCTCGACAGCCCCAAGTTCGACTGCCAACTCACCGACCTTGCGTGCAAGCTCAGGCCCGTTTAAGCCCTGGTAGCGACCATGAATCTTAATGTAGCCACCCTGGTTCGACACGATCACAGAGCTGTCGGAACCATAACGGGCAACGTCAACACCAATGGTGATCGGCATACCCTCGTCTGGCTCCGAGGTGTCGTAAGCCTCCATCGACTGCATGACGCGGCCCATGTTGAACAGACCATCATCCGACACGTCAGGGAACTCACCAAGGACACGTGCGACAAAACGGGGATCGTCCTCGCCCCATTCCTTCTTACGCGCTTCCACCCAGTCAACCTGCACAAGACGAGTCGCAACCTCGACAGGCACGACTTCGCCCGTGAAGTTAGGCGTGTCGTATGCTCCGAACTGGATGATGTTCCAGGAACGCTCTTCAGGCTTCAGGCGCATCTCCCGCTTGTACACCTCGGCCATGTAGCATGAGGGGTCGTTAGGGTTAGCAATAGCCAGGATACGCGCGAACTTGTTAGTCGTGATTGCGTCGGCTGCGGTGAAGATTTCCTTGGAGATACCTCCGGCCTCGTCCATGATGACGAGAACGTACTGGTCGTGAACACCTTGGAAGCCGGACTCGTCCTTATCGTCCGGCTTCATACCGAAAGCAATAGGGTCTTGGCGATCTCCCATCTTCCATGTTGCATCGGCGTTAACCTTGCCGGGGATACCAGCGACAGCCTTGACACGGGGAATCTCTTTCCACAGGACGTTGCGTACCTGTTTCCAGTTTGTCGCTGTGGTGACGACTGTTGTGTCATCGACAGGATGAGTAGCCACCCACCAGTTGACGAGGGTTGCTGACAGATAGCTCTTGCCGCAGCCGTTGGAGGTAACCACAAGGGTTTTCTGATGCTCGACAACCGACTGTGAAACTTCACGCTGCTTAGACCACATGAACAAGCCGTGGTCCTCAGCCCATTTGGCAGGGTTGTTACGCCACACTTCAAGGCGCTGAGCATCTGAGAATTTCTTGGCGACAGCACCGAAAGGCAGCATTACTCAACCTCAACTTCCACAGTCGCCTCAAGAAGAGCGGCAGGCTTGTTTACAGCCTGAGAGAACCAGTCAGCCTTATTCGTCTCTAAGGCACGCTTTGCCTTAGCAGACAGGTGCGGGTACATGAGAGCCGTGTACTCTTCGAGCACCTGATTGGTGAACGACAGCATGATGTCCACTTGTTTCTCTTCGATCACACGAATCTCATGAGTCACCGTCTGGCGCTTTAGATTCGCAACTTCGGAGATTTCACGCAGGACCGCGAGAACAGCCTGAAGGTTCTGGCCCCAGTTGCCCTTCTCATCAGCAAGACCGAACATCTCGATCTGGCTATAAGCCATATCGACAAGGGCATCAAGACGATCAAGCTGCTTGATGCGCTGGTTGCGAGGCGACAATTCCTGTCGGCTGTCGTAGTAGGACTGCTCGATGATGAATAGTTCTTCAGACGTGAAGCCTGTCGCCTTGATGATTTTGTTTCGTTCAGTGCCGCGCTTCAGCAGCGACAGGGCCATGTCGCGCTTACCACGCAGCTCAGGATCATCACTCGTCAGCAAACTGTGCGAGCTGTTCTGCGACATCATTGAGCACATCCTTCACAGTCTTCTCAAACTTGTTGTCTAGGTACATATACATGCCCACCGCACCAAGCATGGCACCAACACAGACACTGAGTAGCATCCACACAAAAAGCATTAGTCCTCCTTTGGTACCGAAGGCAAGTCCTCTACCTTCATACCAGCCTGAACAGCAGCGACACGCACAGCATAAGCATGTTCCTTCCACAGGAACGCTTGCGTGCGCAGCTCAGCTTCCAGATCGTCACGGGCCTCTTGAACTTCTCGGGCCTTCTTATAACGATCTACACACATGTCAATAATAGCCTTGATAACAAGGGTTACGGCAGAGACCACGAGGCCCACCAATGCCGTGTTCATACGCTAACTCCTTGTTACTCACTAACGGTTGACAAGTATTCTTCCTTCGTGCGCTTGTAGCGCTCCTGAGCTTCTTCCAGCTTGCTCTTTGGCAGAACCCCAGGCCGATACGAGTAGGGCCACACACGTAGAGCGCGGCCCAGGAAGAACAAGCCAATGATTACTGACAAAATAATAACATGGAATGGCCAACGGACGTGTGCCGTGGTCAGCACAAACTCGTTGATTGACACCAACATGATGCCAAAGACAGCGACAAGTGCGGCGGGGCCTTCCAACCACCAGGAACCCAACCACGCCGAGGGCGCGCCCATAATACCGGACGCGACCATTAGCACCCCCGCAAGGGTGATAACCCACGGAAGGGCCTCGTAGCTCGTAATAAAGCCAACACCGGTAATCGAGATAGCGGTGTAGATAATCACCATCACCGCCGTCACCGACCTTGGCTCTGACATAGTACTCAGTAGATTCTTCATGGCCCTTATTATAGCGAACACCCCCTACCAACAAGTAGGGGGTGTCCACACTAAATGTCACTCAGCGTCAGGAGTGCCATAGGACGGGGCAAGATACGTGCCACCAGTATGAGATGCTGCCAAGAGCAGTGCCACAAGGCCCAGCAACTTATCAGCCACATCGAGCCACTGTGCCGACTGCTCAGGGGCGACAAACCCATAAGCGACACCAATGGCAAGCAATGCTGCAACGATGCCGTAAATCGCCTTACGACGTTCCGGCGTCAACACTGCCCACTTCGTTCGATCCGTGGTCAAGACTTCAGGAACCATGTCCAGTACCTCCTAAGTAAATGTTACTTAGATTCTACCAGCTTCACGATTCCGTTACTGTCTTGTTCAACGACGATCCTGCCGTGCAACAACTTGCCATCTTCACCGAAGATCGAGCAAGCACCATCGAGGCGGGTCTGGCACAGGCCGACAGCCATAGCACCCGTCTCGGTCAGGTAGTAGTCATCGCCCTTGTACGACAGCCAGCCAGTACGCATAGCACCGTTTTCCTCAAGGTAGTACCACTTTCCCTTATCCAACTGCCAGCCGGTGAGCATCTGTCCCTTGTCGTTCAAGAGGAACCAATGTTCGCCGTCCTTGATCCAGCCGGTCTCCATCTCACCATAGCGAGTGTCGTGGACATTGTGCAGGTAGTACCACTGACCATCAATGTGCTGCCAGCCGACCTGCAACCAGCCACGGTCATTGGCGTAGTACCACTTCTCATTAACAGGGAACCAGCCAGTCTCCCACGAGCCGTCAGCAAGGCGGTACCACCAGCCGCCGTCCTGTGACACCCAGCCTTCCTTGTTGGACAGGTCAGCATCAAGGTTGTCGTAGTACTCCTGTGCCTTCTCGATGTACTCGCCAGCGTACTTATCACGCAAGGAAGCCGGGCAGGCAGTCGAGTAGAAGTCCGAGTGGGGGAACACATTGGAGCGCCACTCAGGGCGACCAAGACCATACGCTCGACAGATAGCAGCGGTCAGGTGGGCGCCCGCGTCGATGGTCTCATCCCCGACATCCCACCCGCCCTCAGCACCAGAGCAGTTTGCGTGCTCGATGCCGATACTCTTCTTGTTCACACCAGGGCAGTGCCATGCTGTGTCGGAATCATGTACGAATTGGCAAATGTTGCCGTCGATGTCAACGTTGTAATGGGCAGAAGTCCCATTATTAGTGAAGGCCCCATACACACCAGCATGTGTCATAGCCTCACCTGCGTTGTGGTGGATGACAACACGATCAAGGGCGAAACCACCTCGCCCTTCATCGAAGTTGTCGATCCAGATGTTTTGATCGGCAATCAGATCAGTCCAACTAATCATCTCTTAATCTCCCAAGGACCCATATACGACTGCTCAGCATTGATGACTTCGGTAAGGGCTTGAATACCCTCGTCTGTCACGAATACTTGCCTATGATGATTCTTCCGCTTCCCGCCGTTGGTAACGACAGTGCGCACTCCGAGAAGGCCCTTAGCCTTCTCAGTAGGCATCTTAGACTCATAACTGCGCTTCAGGTACCCGGCACGACACAGGCACCGAATGACCTTGATGGGGCCGATCTCAAATGTTCGCGCGAACTCCAACAGACTTGGTTCCATCACGCACCGTCCACTTCTGTGAAGTAGTCGGCGAATGGGTTATCGCCTGGCTCTGAGAACTCCATGTCGATAGTTGCAGCCTCCGCATCGACAGGACGCAAAATGTCCTTCGGCTGTCGAATCGACTTGAGGACCAAGGTCCAGTCAACTGGCATATAGTCTCCCAACATGATCATGTCCTTGATCGTCAGGCTCCCGTTCACCAACTTAGTATGATAATAGCGTGCGGAAGGCCCACCGATAAGTTCCCCATCCTTCATGATCGACAGGCCTGCATCCTTAAACTGCTTAATCACAAGTTCTCGAATGAAGGCAACACGTGTTTCGACATCCTGTGGGTACTTGCCGCCCATCCGGGTGGCACGTGCCTTAGCCATGCGGGCGCGCGCTTTTTCGAGCTTAATAGGGTCTGTAACCTTAGTCATTCTGTGTCTCCTTCTTCAAGAGGTCCGGTCGGAAGCCGGACCAGTGCTTCTTAATATGTTCATCTTCACCTTCACGCACGACAACGACGGGGGCCTGCTGGTAGCCCAGTGCGCGGATAAATGCCCGTGCAGCCGCATCTTCCGTTACGTCGAAGCTTTTGAAGGGAAGGCCCAAAGACTTCAGCTTGCGATACGTAGCCGTACACTGGGGGCAGCGGGGCTTGGAGTAAACGTTGATCATTAGTTGATCCTTCCGGTTGATCCGAAACCACCCTTTCCTCGCTTCTTATCTGCTTGGATGGGTGGTTGTGAGTAGAGGGCCGAGGTGCCCTCTAGTCTGACGATGACAATTTGAGCGATACGCTCATGTTCTTCCAGCACGACAGGGGTGTCCGTGCTCATGTTCCACAGAGCAACCATGACTTCACCTTCGTACCCGGCGTCGATAACACCGACACCGTTGGCGAGGAGCAGTCCCTTCTTGCTCAGTGACGAGCGGGCAAAGACAAGTCCGACAGAGCCGTCGGGGATGTCATGCTTGTCTGGACAGTACCCTGTTGGTACGAAGACTGTCTCACCCGGGTAGATGATGACAGATGTCTTCGTAGAGAGGTCGAAACCAGCATCATTATAGTGCTGTCGTTGTGGTCGCATTGGTTCTCCTTTGTGTTAACTATCAAGGCAAGATAGAGGGCCAGCACCAAGCAGCACTGGCCCTCTACTTATGTGTCAGCGAGTCTTGCTGTATCGACCGACACACCAGGCCACAGTCACGGTGGCTACACCGAACAGCAGCGACAGAATCCCGATCACAGCGGCCTCAGAGGCAGCACCAGTCTTGGCCAGCTTGGCCTTCGGGGCCTCAATCGTTGGCGCAGGCTTCGGGGCCGGGGCCGGTGCAGGCTTAGTCGGTGCAGGGATAGGCTCGATCTTGCAGGGCGTCCGGTCCTTGTCTCGGTCAGGGTGGATCGTGCAAGGGGTCTGGGTCGGCGTGGGCGTCGGCTCATCCGAAGGCGCAGGCGTCGGCGTCGGCTCGGACGGCTTGGAAGGCTCAGGGGCCGGGGTCGAGGTCGGCTCAGTAGAAGGGGCCGGTGCAGGCGTAGACGGCTCAGGTTCCGGCGTAGGGGCAGGAGTCGGCTTCGGGTCCTCAGACGGCGTAGGTTCCGGCGCGGGCGTCGGCTTCACAGAGCCGTCACCGTCCGTGCCTCCGTTAGAACGGACGGTCGCAGTAGCTTCCAGTTTGAGACCATTCACCTCAGCGTGGTTGGTAACTGAGGTCTGACCCTCGGGCACCTTCATCTGCTCGGGTGGGTACGTGGCGCAAGTCTTAGACCCTTCAGGCGCGGTGAACTTGATCGTGTTCGCATCCACCTGATCGGCGGTAACAATCTCGGTCGTGGCCGGGTCCCAGGTTGGACCCTTAGCGCACTTCACGTACGTGCTCAGCCGAGTGTCGAAGTCCTTAACGGTGTACTCGACACCGCCCTCGGCAATAAACTTGATGCCCCATCCAACGGTTCCGTTGGAATTGGTCCAACCAAACTTGATGTTGGAAGGCTCTGCGTACTCAAAGTGGGCCGGACTATCACAGTCGCTCGTGCAAGACCCTGTGCCTTCAGCATCGCCCCAGATGAGCTTCTTGACAACCTCACCATTGAGGGTGATCGTACCCTCGTTAGTGCCGACAGCGGCGTCCTGAAGCCTGGCTCGCGCCCACCACGAACCGCTGACGTTCTCCTTATCCTTATAAGACTCAGGCACCTCGGTCACCTTGCAGGTCAGCGTCGCCTGATCGGCGTTGCACTCACCGACGACAGTGCCGTCATTAAGAGCGAATGGAAAACTAGCGTTCCACTTGAAGCCACCATCCTTAGACGCGACGGTGAAAGACTGTCCGACAGCCAGTCGCTCAACGGTCCAGATTCCACCCACATTGACCTCGCTAGAGGTCTGCCGAGACGAGGACGTTGCCTTGGTGACCTCGGCCTTGATCTCAGGGGTGGTGTCGGCGGCATAGGCTGCTGCTGGGGCAATCATCAGTAGTGCGACACCGGCTGTCGCAAGAAAACGCTTCATTGTTAGTTGTCCTTTCGTAGTTGTCTGGGCTGACAACATTTAGTGTAGCTGACAGACCGAGTAGTTTACGATAGATAATCACGTGACACTGCTCACATAGTATCATCCCCCTACCGAGGGTTAGTCGATAGGGGGATGAGTCCTCACGCATTTTGAACCTGCGTGCAAGGCCGGTACTTGGAAGGCGAACCCTCCCGTACCTAATCCCGAGATCAGAGGCGCGCTGTCTCAGGCCGCTTATCACAGATGGTCGAACGGACGATGCTCCAAAATCTCTTCCATCTTATGACCTGGAATGGTGTAGACACCAGGCGAGACGACACCGTAGGTCATCGGGGTAACCATCGTCACAGGAGCCTTCTCGACAATGCCCTGGTCAAGCAGAGCGATAAGCTCAGGGTCCTGCGTGGTGATCGTGTAGACACCCGTACGAGCCTCCTGGGTGATGGTGGTCTTCATCTCGTCATTCTTGATGAGAGACGAGTAACTGCCCTCGAAAGCCTTGCCCAGCTTGACTGCGAGATCGACAATGCTCATTGTTCCTCCTTGGTTGTCGTTACTAGGCTATTGTATCAGCCCCAGATGACCTCAGCGTTCTTATCGTTGGTACGCAGATTGTATGCTAGTTCTGCATCATTGAACTTATCACCCCAAGATGATACCCAGTATTCTTCGGAACCTTCGATACCATCCGAGACACGCAAGAAGAATGACGAGTTAGTCTGAATCACACAAGGGGCTTCACACTCATTAAGATAACAGATGACACCATTCTTGTCCCTAAAGTAATTACGACTCTCGTGCTCTTCTTCAAGTTCGACACCCAGCTTGGGTGCGATCTTCTTCAGCAGCTTATCAGCGAGTTCATCAAACTGCTCATCAGTTAACATTGTTAACTCCCTTCAGCGCCCAATCGAGACTTTTATTGAGTTCTTCCATGGTGGAGCACCACTGGGCATCCTTAAGAACAGCAAACAGAAACTCCTTCCAGAAGCGGTCACCTGGAAGACGAGCGAAATCCTCGTCTTCTTCAATAATCTCTGTCGGCTCCTTGAACTCAGCGTCATGCAACCAAGTTGTGAACATTGGAAGGTTGATGTCGATGGTAGTGAGGTGCCCCAGTCAGACCACCAGCCCTTAATAGTGTAGCTTTCACCGTAACTGGAAGTAAAGGTATACGCAGGGTGGTCAAGCATACCTGTGTACATACACATATCACATGAACCATCTGTATCTTCATAGGTATTCGTATCAAAATTGGTAAGGCGCAGCTTCATTTTAGTTTCCTTTCGTTAGAACTTATAAACAGTGATCTCGACATCAGGGTCATCAGCATGATCACGAATGAGTGCCGCAAGATTCCTTGGGATATAGTAATTACCCCCAAGAGAGACGAAGTAGCGTACGAATGAAGTTTGTGAGGTTACTGGCATATAGAGGTTAACATTAGTGTCGATCACGCACTTCTCTTTAACCAGTTCAGTAAGATCATGAACGACACCATCCTTGTCCCTAATCTGTGTGTCGCTCAACTCTTCTACTGGGCTGGCATCCAGCACGTCTACCAGCTTTGCAACTGTGCGTCGTACCTCTTCCATCCAGGCATCAAATTCAGCGTTGGTCATTTTGTTTCTCCTTTCTTTCGCGCTCCCAGACTAGGACTCGAACCTAGTCCGACAGGGCCAAAACCTGCCGTGCTGCCATTACACTATCTGGGATAAACCCAGGCAGTCCCGGAGGACGCCTGGGAACTAAGTGCTGCATATGCAACAGTAGGCAATACTGCCCGTCGGAATGGTGAGACTCGAACTCACGGCCCCCTGGTCCCAAACCAGGTGCGCTACCTACTGCGCTACATTCCGTTGGAAGGGGATGCTATTCGGACGACAGAAACACACACTAAAAAGAGTCGTCCCTAGGGTGCTACCCCGCACGTGATCCCCCGATCACGACGGCTGGTCCATCCTCTTGGCCAAAGAGGCAGGCGACAAGGCCTAATCATCCAGCATTGTCCAGCCGCTTGGTGGTCCCCTTGGTGAGAGTCGAACTCACACTCCTTTCGGAACTCGATTTTGAGTCGAGCGCGTCTGCCTGTTCCGCCACAAGGGGTAGTGCCTCCCAATGTTCACCATCCCTTACTTGTAGGGTTTTGAGAGGCTATTCAGTTGTGATGTGTTCAGTATAGGCCCGCTCTTTCTGAACTGTCAACCCTATACCACGTGACGTGTGTCACTCTGAAGTGTTGATGAGCGTCGCGATGTACGGGTCTTCAGAAAGCAAGATGCTGACGATATCGATGCTTTGAAGCACAGCCTTACTATCACCGATGCCAGTACGGACCCAGCACTTACTGCGAATCTTCAGAAATGCTCCGTGTCGCTCTGTGATGATAACACTACCAGTGCTGGTGATCGACTCCAACGCTTGTGCTGTTTCGATTGCTACAGTCCGCCCATAACCGTTATAGTCAACACTCCAAACACTGAGGTCATCAATACCTGCGTTGCGTAGCTTGAGGTTGTCGTCAATCAGCTTATCGTAGAATTCTTGAAACGTATCTTTGCTCATGACTGCGCCCCAGGATCGACAATCGTAGCGACATGGCCACCATTATCACTCTCGGTAATGATGAACTTGAGAATGTCAAGATCATGAACCACACGATCCTCACCTGTAGTAGGTTCAGTCCAGTTCTGGTCGTTGATCTTCAGCCAGATACCGTGATTCTTAGTGATGATCATACAGCCCTTCGTAGTGATAACACCGAAGTCACGGCAGTCCAGGACTGTAGTCACTTCCCGCTTACCAAAACCCATAACGCACTGCACGCTAAGACCATGGATATCCCATGTATGCATCCTGATGTGGTTCTCTCGCGTCTGGTTATAAAACTCGATGAACTCCTTGTTGTCGCTCATTCTTTATCTCCTTCCGTTTCAAGAATGATTGCTTGCTTATTACTGTTGTTGATAAGATACGCAAGCTCATAACTGTACAGGCCAATCAGCACAACACTGTCGAACACACGCCAGAGCTGGCTACCCTTCTTAAAGGTGATCCCGTTCCACTTCAGCTTGCGCACTGTATCAAGGTCTACATTGCCAAGGCCAGGAACGTCAACGACAGGGTAATCACTTTCCTGCGCATTGTCGCAGGCTTCGTAAAGCAGATTATGGATTTCGCTCACACTTAGCATTAGTTTTCCTCCAATGAAAGTAGTGCTTCAGCATAGCCAGCTACCTTAAACCAGCTCATGTTAGACGGGTTGCTTTTATACTCGCTAGACGCAATGTCAAAAATCTCTTGGAGCAGAGAATGTCCAAATGTCGCCATTGTTTCTCCTTTCTTCGGGGCTGATGCATTTATACTAATGCTCTCTACCGTCGCCTGTCAACAACTACCCACGTGACGTGTACCACATAGTTGTGAGAGTAAAATAAGACCCCCACATGTGCCGTCATGCAGGGGTCTTATCGGATGATCAATCAGTCGATACCTAGTGTACCAGAAGAAAACCGATCATGCCAAGGCAGGTGATAATCACCAGGAATAGGCCACAAAGCTATCCTTGCTGTTCATCCCGACAAGGGCTATGCAGGCGCAGAGTATGAACCAAGCAATGATTGCCACGAGCCTACACTCCTATTTCTGCCACCAACGAATCAGCGACCACATATGGGGTTTCACCCTTGCCAGGATACAACTCAGCAAGAGCATCGTCCCAGCACACTCCATCAAAGAGGCCAAGCTCATTAGCAACTGACACGATGACCTTAGCCTCCATCAGCTCCTTCAGATCGTCCTCAAAGATGCCATACTCACCAATGCCAATGTACCGGATACCATTCATCGCACAAGCACACTCCAGTCTTTGTCGTCATCCTCAATAAGCTTAGACACAACAGCAGTGGCAACTTCTTGTGGTGTTTTGCCATAACCTGGATACACCTTTGGAATACGCTCACACCACAAATAGTGGTACCCCTGGTCATAGAACTCCACGAAAAGCTCATTACCCAGAAGTTCCTGAAGTCTCTCCTTGGTGACAACAAACTCGTCGTCACCAATGTACTCTATACCATCGATTAGGCCTCCAGCTCGAATCATGGCAGCACCTTCCATCCTGCACCATCCCCGATGTCTTTCAGCATCTCAGCGTCAGAGTGAGCCTGGTTAGACCACAGGTCCTTACCATGAACCCAGTAGTCCTCCATGTCCTCACCGATAGACTTCAGATAGCGAGTGTCATCCGGGTCGATCAGGACAGCACCAGTCGCAAGACGATGGAACGGAATCTGAAGATCATTGAAATTGATAATCATTCTCGGTTCTCCTTTGCCTCGACAAGGCGGTACTTAGCGACCGCGTAGTCATCCTTCTCTTCACGGGCGAACTGCCCAATGCGCCCAATGCCGCCCCAACCCATCTTCTCAGACGGGTAAGCGTGAACAATCTGATACTTCTTACGACTGCCGGTTTTGATGCTGCCAGTCTTCTTGTTGAAAATCACGTAGATTTCCTCAGCAGGATTAGTCATTTCTTATCATGTCCCTTCGTAAATAGGTTCATAAGGCTGTGGTCGTCTTGATATTCCTTCAAGAAGATGTTGTTCGCAACAGCCAGCAGCCCTACAGGCTTAAGATCGTTCTCCGTATCAAGGAAGAAGTTCTGGTACTTAACGAAATGGTCGTCCAGCAGCGTGTCCCCGTTCTCAGTGTCCAGCACCGTTTCCAACGCCTCGTTATGTCGCTTGACAATATCATCCGACACCGGCTCGCGGAAGCTAACTGACTGTGCCTCCTCCTTCAAATGGTTATTACCCTGGATGGTTTCAATGAAGTCCGCCACCCCCTCCCAGATGAAGGAATCATCTGCTGCAGCAAACCATCCGCCGGAGGTCTTCACGAAGCTGAAAGTGCCTGCCCTGAAAAACTCAAGATCGACAACCCAGCCGGAAGGAAGCGCATCGAGAGCAGCCTCAAGGACCTCCGTGTTGTGGACCAGATCAATGTGATCTGTATCGACAGTAACCAGCATTACTTATTCTCCTTATCCTTCACGTAACGCCACGCGCTGTCAGCACCATCAAGTATGCCAAGAACATGTGGATTCTTACTAAATGACCCCAGATCGAAGTTACCGATAAGACCGTCGAAGAAACCCTCAACGTAGTCTTCCTGCCACTTGTCGAACCGCTCCTTGCCGATACCGGCGATGTCAGCTTCCGACAAGGCCTTGTTCAGAGCGTTCTTGTAGCCGTACTCATCCGACAGGGCAACAAGCCGCACTTCTTCAAGCTTGTCGATAGCTTCCTTTTCACCGACAATGGTGAGGTAGATGTCATTCTCCGTGTGCACAAGGCAGCCGAAAACATTGGCAGTAAGCTCTAAAGCCTTGCCAATGATGTCTTCTGGGTCAAAAGAGCAGTACCCGATCTGAGCAGGGTGGGCCAGCTCGACGCCATATTCATCCCTCAGCACGTCATTAGCGAGGACGAAATCACCTCGACGAATGAACTGCGCCGCCAATTCAACTGGATGCTTCACGATGCCCACTCCACCAGGTACGTAATGACGACACAAGCCGCACCAGCACTAGCCAGAACATCAGGCCAGATCCTCACGCCATCCAAGTGTGACTTCCACCAAGCCAAGGCAGCCCAAACAGCGCTAACAATCGACCAGACAACAATGTTGAAAACAATCATGAAAGGCTCCTTTCAATAGTAACCTGTTCATTAAAGAGGTCAACTGTTACCTTCAAACAAGTAACGTAAGGTTCTGTTGACCTGGGGACCTCAATTTCAGCCTCAAAAGGCTGGCAATCATCCCAAGACCTCTCTAGGCTGTCAATAAGCATAGTGCAGCAGTGTTCAGGCAAATCAGGGCACAGATCAACAATAACCTCTGGTGAGAACTTAAGCTCTGGCATTTTTGGTTTAATAGCCATGATGATCAGTACCCCTTGTGAACTAGATGAGTGTAGTCGAGATTGCGCAGGATGTGGACGAACATCTCAGTATCGTTCCTCACACCCCCATAACAGCTCACCCACTTATCTTCGCAGCGCATCCATTCACAATCGCAGACAGCAATAACCATCCCCGGACTAGCCTTCCACAAGTCATCAGGCGTAGTGATAGTAAACCCTGTAGCGTTACCGTCGTTGTCCTTCAGCTCGACAGGTGTCTCATTGTCGTACATGAGACTATCGATCCGAATTTCAAAAGACCTGAACATTTCATATGCTTCATCACGCTTGTGAGTGAGATCAGTGTACTTGGTCAACAGCTCTTCAATGTTCATGGTTAAGACCCCCTAAAGTTTGTTGTTGTAAAAAAGACGCGGTGCCCGGAGTCTACAACCTCGTAGTCAAGTTCTCGACACAGCTGCTCCATAGCGTCTTCACTGTAATAGTTACCCTTGTTGTCCAACCAGTAGTACGTCAGCTCTCCAAGGATCAGGAAAAATGACTTGTGTAGCCGTTCGACACGGATGCAGGCACCGCTGCTGAGTTTATTCAGGACAGCCATTAGCGGCACCCCGCAATCATTGCGACACCAATAACCATGTGTAAGACAAACTCAACCAGTGCGACAACGACAACCAAGCCCAACAGGCACGACACGCCCCAGCCTATGATGTCCCAGCAATCGTAGATTGTGTAGCTGACCACAAACACTGCGCCAAGCCACAGAAGAGCCATGAAACAGTAGACTATCCCCAGGACCATCATCCCTCCAACACCACCTCGACAGGCTGTTCACTATCAACCACCATGCACAGGAACTCGTAAACACTGTAGGTATTAGACTCTTCGTCGGTCCATGCGCCTTCAAGGTCCATCATCCCCAAGGGGCAACTGTAGAAGTAGCGGTGGTCCTTAAACTTAACGACAGTGCCTGATTCGAGTAGGTGGTAATAACCACGGTTTGATAGTGCGGTGGTGTCGCGATCCTTGACTGGGATTTCAACATCCCGCATCTTCCATGTCAGTTCACAGTACAGACTGTTCAGTTCCTTGAACTTATCCAGCAGGTTGCTGGTCATTTTCTCCTCCTGTTTGTAGGTTATTGGGCGCTTGTTATCAATACGGCTCACAATGAACCAGGCTTTGTCACTGCATCTCCTGAAAATCGTAGTTACTGAGGTAGACCAGCTCGGTGTCTTTGGCGTTTGTGAGTTCTTCAAAAAGCTCCTCGCACGTCAGGATAGTTCCGTTAGAGCTGACCCACCTGTCACCTTTAATCGACAGGTAGTTAGGGCCTGTAGTGGCAATGACGCCTCCAGGCTTAGACGACAGGTCCATTGGGCTGGTGATAGCAAACGTTTGGCCGTCATACTCCTGCCGCAAGTAGAACATCGGCGGGGTCAGCATTGGTTCGACAGCGGGTGTGCTGCACTTAGGGCAATTGCAAGTCATGGTGTTTCTCCTCTGGTTGTTTGTTATTGCTTTAAGCATAGAAGGGTAGATGGTTAAAGTCAACAAGATAATTTGTGATCTGACCCACTAAGGGGTATGACCTATAGCCAGGGTATACGCAAAGGGGTATGACACCCCCCACCAACTTTACACTCCTATAGCATTTGATTTTTTACTTGTCAAATCGAGGCCCCAAAATCCGATGTGTCAAGTGATTCCCCCTCCCAGCCCCCTCCCTAGCCCCGGACCAAACCCAAACGCATATCCAAACCAATTTTGTGACCCGGGCCACATAATCCCATCCCAACACCCACCTATAACTTAGGTAAGCCTAACCTTAGCATCGTGACTCTCACCACCTAACCTAACTTAGGCTCACCTAACTTACCTACCCACTCCCTAACTTACCTTGCCATTGCCTTACCTGATCAACCTGCATCATTCAACACGAAGTGCAACCAACTAACTGCTCGCTACCCCCGGAAAATTGCTCTCACGAAATACCCCCCTAAGATTCCTACACACAAAGTAAATTACATACCTAGCAATGTAATTACCCGCTTAATCTGTATGTAATACCCAAAGATAAGAATAATGTAAAGTACATATAAACAAGAAGGTTTCTATGATAATGTAATATAGGGGTATAGTATGTATATATGTATTATATGTATGTAAATGTAAAAGCGTCAGATCATAGACGACAGTAATATACCCCCGGGGGGTATCCTTATTGAGAATGATTCTCATTATCAGTTCTCACCCTCCCTCAATTGTCCTGTCATTTACCCTATGCTATCTCTAAGCCCCTAACACCCCCTCAGAGCTACCCACATACCACTAACCCCCTAAAAGTCTCTCTACGCCCCTTCCAGACCCCTCCACGGCCATGCCAGCACCAACCACCTCCCTCCCAACCCACAACTCCCTCGCACACACACGCGCGTATAGCACACCAAACCCAACCATGCAACTTAAACCACATCTTGAGATGTCAAGACAACACCAACCGTCTTGGCACCTAATTAGTGCCCCTGTCGAACACCCTCCAAAGTGTTACCCATTTCACACCATAAAAACCTTGACTTTCTCTCTCGATACTGATAAGCTACCAGGGTCACCGCCCTAACCAATAACCAAACAAACAAACAAA
>ERZ773254.123-NODE-123-length-49785-cov-9.779107_pt1 | contig 49785 bp, 50 predicted proteins | sample MGYA00580516_ERZ773254 | MGnify/ENA primary metagenome ERZ773254 (study PRJEB29015, sample SAMEA2738158) | human oral metagenome | biome: human oral; feature: human-associated habitat; material: saliva | place: China | collected 2192 ...
AATCGTCCTGGTGCGCAAGGGTTAGAGTTCAAGTGGATGTTCCGTGAAATATAATGTTTGTTCTATTAAATTCGTAGAGGGCAGTGCGTTGTGAAGCGTGCTGTTCCTCGTCCTTTAATCTCTTTTATAAATCAACTATCTTTGCTTTATGATTACAGAAAGCCTTATACGAAAGAAATTCGTTCATAACACAATGACAGATGCAGTTAATCGTCTCTATGCAGCATGGAGACCAGCCGTTTCAGTCTTTCAGGTACGTTCAGGCGAACTTCAACGCTTTGCTCAAAGCGGAGCTTCTTCAAAGCAAATCTCTGATGGTTCGTATGAATTACGTTTGTTTATACCTTTACACCTTCGTTTTCTTGATATTCAATATCGAAAACCTAAAGAGAAAAGAGCACAAGGACAGTCTAATCTCTATAATAAACTTGTCTGGCCTATCCTTTATAAGCACGTGTTCCCAGAACTACGCTATGGGCTTACCGACGAGGTTCGCAACTCTCTACATAATCAATTGTCCCATGCAATAGAAAGTAAATAATCAGACTATCACTTGTGTGTTTTAAGGATATTGCCTATCTTTGTCGCAGAAGCTAAAAACAAAAACTATGTGGATATTTCTCGAAATAATCATAACGCTAATAACAATGCCCTTCTTTATAAAGGCTGACGATTGGTGCTGGAGAGCTTGCCTTATTTACATTGGTTGCTGCATACTCTTTACACCCCTCGTAGGAATCCCCGTTTTTCTCTTTGCTTTCAGCAGATAGACAAACTTTTTTGTCCTTTCCTGCTTTATTGTCTGTTATTACCTTTGTTTACAAAAGGTAATAACAGACAATTTTATTTATGGCAAAACATTTATCAGAAGACGAAGTTACACTCGTTGTAAATGCTAAGGCAGACAAGGCGCAGCAGAATATTCGTAAGTTCTCTAAGGAAATTGATAACCTTGGAGAGCGCAATAAGTCACTCCAACGTCAAATGGAATCTCTCGAACTTGCAGGGAAAAAGAATACTAATTCGTGGAAACAACGACGTGAAGAGTATGGCAAGAATGCAGCACAGATCCGTAACCTCAAACAACAGATTGCTGCCGAGACGAAAGCACTTGACCTTAATGCTCTCACTATGGCACAACTACGCCAACAAGCACGTAGTCTTCAACGACAGCTTGACAACACGTCTAAAACTATTAATCCAGAAGATTGGAAAAAGCTCTCCAGCCGACTCTCTGATGTTAGGAATCGTATGGGCGAGCTTTCCAATGCCTCAAAAAGTCTTGTTGAAAAATACTCTAACCCACAAACTATGTCTTTCTTCCGTGGTGAATTATTTGTCCGTTTTGCAGAACTGGCAGGGAAAGCTCTCCAAAAGATAAAGGAGTTTGCTGCTGAAGGCATCAGTATGGCTGAATCTGCTGATGGTGTTATTCACGCCTTCCGCAGACTTGACCAACCAGGACTGCTTGACAATCTTCGAAAAGCGACGAAGGGAACTGTCAGTGATATAGAACTCATGAAAGCAGCTGTGAAAGCTAAAGACTTTCACATCCCTCTCAAAGACCTTGGTAAATACCTGTCTTTCGCACAGCTTAAAGCGCAACAGACGGGACAGTCTCTCGATTATATGGTTGACTCTATCGTAACAGGTCTTGGTCGTAAGTCTCCTATGATCCTTGATAACCTCGGACTATCAGCTGCGGAAATTTCTGAAAAGACAAAAGAGACTGGAGACTTTATGAAAGGAGTTGCCTCTATCGTAGAGAAGAATCTTGCATCAGCAGGAGAAACTTACATCTCTGCTGCTGATCGCGCTGCTCAAAAAACTACTGAACTTCAAAACAAACAGTTACAATTAGGAGAAGCCTTACTCCCTCTTAAGGAGAAAGCCGTAGATGCGTTTGGCTCGATGAAGATTAGTATTATGGAGTGCATTGTCTGGCTCATGAATCATCGTAAAGCTTCAGCTGCACTTGGCTTAGCTATTACAGGACTCACCATCAGTATGACAGTTCTTAATACAGCTTTCAGGACTTGGATAGCACAAACAGCAGTTGCAAAGGTAGCTATAGCTGGATGGACGTCTGCCGTAACAACACTTAAAGGTGTTTATTTACTTGTTGCAGCTGCTATTAACGTCATGCGAGGTAATACAGTTCGTGCTACAGCTCAGATGCGCCTTTTCAATCTAAGTTGTAAAGCAAATGTTATCCTTCTTCTTGTTACTGCAATAGTTGCAGCAGGAGTTGCTCTCTACTCATATATGCGTAGCGTGGATAAGGTGAAAGTAGCTATGGTGAATTTCAATTTGGAGCATGCACGCACCGCAGCTGCTATAAAGAAACAGAATAAAGAGATTCAGAAGTCTGTCAATGACTCTACAGCAGAAGAAATCACAAAGATAAAGTTACTGCAAAAAACAATACATGACACCTCTAAGTCATATAATCAGCGAAAAAAAGCCATTCAAGATATGCAGGCTATAGTTCCTGGTTACCATGCTACGATATCAAAAGAAGGCAGGCTTTTTAATGAAAATACGAAAGCTATAGATATCTATATTCAAAATCTCCGTCGTGCTGCTCGTGCTGAAGCTGCTTATGAGAAGATGAAAGATAATGAGAAAAAGATTCTTGATGCTCAAGACACTGTTTCAGACTCAAGCCAAAAAGGTCGTAACGTTAGCAATGCTGCACAACGTAGAGGTTTAAACGTGTCAGCAGGAGAACGTGTACAGAAGAAGACACAAGTGTTCGAAGGTCCTACTCCTGGCTCTGCTATGACTAATGAATATTATGTAGTTGTCGACAAAAATGGAAAGGTACTCCGAGAGATAAGTAAAGATAAAGCTATCCCTATTATGAAAGACCAAGAATGGGGCGATATGTTCGGAGCAAGAAAGAAGGTGGCTCAAGACCAAGTGCAGCAGTACACTGCACAAAACGACCGCCTACAAAAAGTTATTGAGCAGAATGGAGGCATCAATCAAAAGTTTAAATCAGGTGGAAAACCTCAAGGCGGTTCCCCTGTTGGTTCTGTTGGTGCAGAGTTAGATACAATCTCTGCAAAGATTGAAGCATTGAAAGCAAAACGCCTAACTATTAAGGTTGGTGACACGAAAGGGCTAAAAACAATTGATGCTCAAATCGCAGCGTTGGAAAAGCGCAAAGCCAGTTTAGAATATGGTAAGACTTTAGGGAAGGCTAAGAGTAAAACAAAAACACATAAAGGTCCTAATCCCGACGATGTAGCAACAAAAGGTTTCACACATGATCGTGCTCAAGACCTCGATGCGGAAAAGCGAAGTTACGATAAGAGTTTGAATGCTTTGAAAGAATCTCTGGCAAAAAAGAGTATTACGCAAGAGCAATATAATGCCTCTGCCTCTGCTCTCAATATACAGCACCAGACAAACTTGCTTAACATTGAGAAGGCTTACTTGCAACGCTCTGAGAATATGGTGTTCAAGGATGCTACGAAAAAGAAGACCTTGCAGGAAGGGCAAGCTAAGGCTGTCGCTGATCAGCAGCAGGCAGCGAACACCGCTTATATCGAAGCTGAAAAAGAATACTACGAATCTCTTGAGAAGATACAGCAGTTAGCACCTAATAAGGCACAGACGTTAAAAGAAGAATGCGATGCAACATTGCTCTTCTTGGATGGATTTTACAAAGCTTCATTGCAGCGAGCAAAGGATAATGGCGAGCGTGAGAAAGAAGTTACAAAGGCTTACGAAGCTGCTAAGGCTGCTATCATTGTGGATTATGCGAAGAAAGCAGAGGAGCAAAAAGCCCAAGCACGACAGGAGTATGGGCTTGACACGTTCGAAGACCAGTATGCCGCACGTCGCAAGAAGATAGAGAATGACACCCTGCTCAATGAACAAGACCGTCAGCAGGCACTTACTAATCTTGAGCAGCAGGCAGAAGAACACCGCCTTCAGATACGTCAGCAGTACGGTCTTGCTTCACAACAGGAACTCTATAATGCAGAGTTGGATCAGTTGAAGATGCACCTTCAGAATAAAGAGATATCTGAAGAAGAATATGAAGAGGCAGTGAAGAACATGAAGATTGCCAAAATGAAGGAGGCATTCGATTTTTACTCTAACCTCTCCAGTAGAGCTGTTCAGGCACTACAGCAAGCAGAGGAAGCGAACGTTGATGCGAAGTATGATGCGGAGATTGAAGCTGCGAAAAAGGCTGGCAAAGATACTACAGAACTTGAAAAGAAGAAAGCGGATGAGAAACTGAAGATACAAAAGAAGTATGCTGATGTTAATTTCGCAATCAAAGCCTCTCAGATTATAGCTGACACTGCAACCTCAATCATGAAGGCTTATGCAGACCTTGGACCAATCGCAGGTTCTATCGCTGCTGCCTTGATGGGTGTGACTGGTGTTGCTCAACTCTCAGCTGCTAATGCAGAGCGTCAGCGTGTTAAACGTATGACCTTGAGCGGTGCAGGAGGTTCTGGTTCTGCCTCAGGCGCACGTGTTGCCACTGGTCTTGAGTCTGGTGGTAGTATCGATGTCGAACGAAAACAGGATGGCAAGATGTTCCGTGCTGACTATGACCCTGACAGACGTGGATTTATCGACAAACCAACCGTCCTCGTCGGAGAAGGTGGGTATGGTCACAGCAAAGAGTGGGTGGCATCGAATGCAGCTGTTGAGAATCCTACCGTTGCACCATTCATTGATATCATCGACCGTGCACAGCGTGCAGGAACCATTCGCACACTCGACATGAATAAGTTTCTTGTTCAGCAGGCACAAGGTCGTGCCTCTGGTGGGTACGTCACGCCAACAGTTAATGACGTGCGTGGTGTGGTTAAAGATTCCTATAAGGACACACTCATCGAGCGATTGACTGATGTGCTTGATCGTCTTTCTGTAGATGGTATTCCTGCATCAGTCTCTCTTAACGAGATAGAACAGAAGCAGCAGCTACAAGACAAAGCTCGCAGATTTGGAAGTAAATAGACTTAACACCTTACACAGCAATGAAGATAACTAACATAGAGAAGGGCGAAGACTACAACCTCAAGCCCGACACACAGATACAAGTTGAACGCACCAATCCGTTCTTCAATGATTATGGCGAACAGACAACACCACTCGACTTGCCTTCTTCTGAACGTAACCGCAGAATACTCGGTTTTCCTGACTCATTCGGTCGACGTGTGAAGATGACCGCTACAGATGTCGCGATACAAGATGGTGAGTACTTCGCTCAATGTAGGCAGGTGGTGCTGTCTGCTCAATACAAGGGTGGAATATCAACCTCCTTCTACATTAACGATGGCTCCTTTTATTCAAGGATTCAGAAGGTAAAGCTGAAGGATATTTTCAAAGGTGAGTTCATACCAGGAGTGAACACTGTAGAAGAAGGGATTAATTTTTGTCGTAATCTTCGCAATAACTCTAATGAACATTACGGTATCTTCCCAGTGCTTTTCACAGATGATTCTGGACAAAAGGAAGGTCTTAATTATAAGGTGTTAAATGGGTTTGGCAAGGAAAAGGTGTTGAGATACGACAAGATCTACGACTTCCTTCCAGAGGTACCTTCAGTTACATCGTTTCACCCAGATATGAGCGGTGAGGGCTGTGACTTCTATAATGCAGTACAGCGCACAGAGTATGTCAATGACGTACCTATTACGCTCGCACCTGGATATTATATGTCGCCATTCATCCGTGCGAACTATCTTCTGAAGCGTGTATTCGCTTACTTTGGGTATGATCTGCAAGAGAACTTCTTTACTCGCACAGAACCATTCAATAAGATGGTAGTCGTAAACAACGTTATGGACGTGTTGGTGAATGGAAAGATAAAGGTGGCTGACCTTGTGCCTGATGTTACTTGTGCAGATTTTATCTCTGTTTTTCGTAAGAAGTTCTGCTGTGAGTTCACCTCTGATGAAGGTAAGCGCATTGCAGATATCATCTTCTTGCGTGATGCACTGAACGAAACTCCGAACACCGACCTTACTCATTGCGTAACACAAGAACCTACACTCTCTTATAAGTCAGAGAATGACTATAAGCGTATTACTCTCTCAGCAGAGGAGAAGGTTGATTCTGAAATCTCTGACTCTTACGACGACTTAGACAGCTTAGTCAAGGCGAATCCGAACGCTTACTTCGACCCCGTCGATGGAGCTATCTATAAGACGGGATGGTCTGGTGACTTCCAAGTGACGGTGAAGATAGGCGAAGCTTCGCAAGACTACAACACGGGAGAAACGCTCGAGGCGAAAGAAATAAAGGTTCCTGAACTCATACCAGAGTTACGAATGCTTAGCTATAAGGCTACAATCAAGGAGGAGGACTTTACCTATGATATGGGTAAGTTCCTCTACGTAGGTTCATACATGTCGCTCAATTCGAAGATGGTTGTTGCGACAGAACCAAAGGAGAACACCTCGGAGTCCGCCAATAAACAAAAGACGATACTCGCCTTTAGTTATCTTTCCGACGGTCGTCCAGCAGGAACTATCTCAGCTTACGATGTGAATGCACCTTCACATCCTCGCATCTTCGATTACGCTTTGCATTACAATGGTCCACAAGGTATCTTTGAAAAATTCTACCGTGAATACGACCTGCTGCTGCGCAATTCTCTTCACGACATGAAGGTGAAGTTGCTGCTCTCACAGTCGCAAAAGCAGAACCTATCCTCTTATGCTAAGGTCGTTATCCGTGGTGTGCCTTTTTTCTTCAACAAACTCAAGTTCACACTTGGTGGAAAAAATGAACCAGTAGAATCAGAACTCTACACGGTGTCGCTTATGCAACCTACCATTACTGCTCCTACTATCAATGAGCAACTCAAGGCTATGGATGTGAAGTATAAGTGGGTAGGCAAAGAGAAGCGAACATCAGTCAGTTGGGAGGAGTACAAAGCAGCTGATCGAGAGCGAAACAGGACCTTCGTGACGGTCTACCCTCCTCTGCCTTCAGCTGAATATGTTGGTGTGCAATATGGTAAGCAGCGTTCTTACACCGAGCGAATAACAAGGAAAGGTGGCTGGTTCAGACACGGAGAGTATGAATACACCCGAACAGAGGTTTGGCTGGAGTGCGTGCCTATTTAATTGCGGATAAAACCTGTCCTTTATTATTTCCTATATATATGGTAATTTTGTGATAAACAATTCGCACATGGATATTATTCTTAAACCTGATTCGCTCAGCCTGACTGGCTCGATGAATCACTTCATTATATCAAGCACGCAAGAGATTACATTCGTTCTGAAATATGCAGATTCGAATGAGATCATTGTGCAGCACATTTATACACCAAACAAGGCTAAGCGCATAGAGATAGACTTGGAGAACATTATCACTCCGCTGCTGTCATTTCAGATCCAGGAGTCGACTACAATTTATCGTCAACCGAACATTGCTCGTGAGTTCTTAGTTAATCTCATTGAAGATAAGACGGCTGCTCAAGAGTCTTGGCAATTCACGGTACTCCGTGCTGGTATAGATAAATTCTCCGAGTCTGCCTCAAGTTGGTTGAAACGTAACTTTTTGACGTGGCAGCCTACAGTAAAGCCTGTCACCTATTACACGCCAGAGTTCCTTAGCTACTACGCTGTTGAGGACTGTGTTGCGAAATGTCGTGCTTACGTAGAAGAGAATGGTAGTTATGTTCAATCTGACCTCGAACTCGGTACTCTCTCTCACGGTAAGGTATGGACAATGCCTATGCAGTATGGAGTCATCGCAGGTAAGCTCGGTAAGATGCCAAGCTATTACGACGTATGGGTGGAAGACGCTGCTGGAACTCGTCTCACCTACATTCAGCGATACTATGCTTCAGATATTCGAAGTGAGGAAGAACAGTGGGTACTCTTCGAGAACTCACTGGGTGGTATCGACACCTTCCGTGCGTATGGTGATGCAGAGAATACAGCGAAACACACGCACAATGTAGCTGAGATTGAGAACGACTCAGAAGAGTATCGTGTCGATACGGTCAGAGAATATAAGAAAAATACAGGCTTCCTTTCCAAGGAGGAACGTAAATGGCTGCTCGACTTCTTCCCTTCATTGGGCAAATTCCTCTACACAGGCAACTATGTACGTCGCATTGTAGTAACAGAGAGCGACGTGAGTTGGCAGACGAAAGACCTCCCTTCATCTTATACATTTACCTATAAGTACGCAGATGCACGTCCCTACCTGAACATTACCAGGTCAGAGGACGCTGCGCCTGCAATGTTGGATATCAAGATACCAGATGTTGGGTCTTTTACCATCGCCCCACGCTTAGTTGAGCTTGAGCGTCTACCGCTGAGCAGTGGGGCTTTATTTCCTGTTCAGAGTCCTTACTCTGACAAGTGGAACATCACCACAGCTGAAGCTATCCTTGAATGGTTCTCACGTGAGGTCACCGCTGCTTACAAGGGTGATGGTGCGTTTGGACACCGCCACGACAATATGTCGGTACTGAATGCGCTCGATCGCATTGGTGACTACCTTACCTTGGATGCACAGAAGATTGCTGCTGGCTTAGCTGACGAAGCAAAGGCTGCACGCACACTCGACCCTAAGAGTGCTGACTGGGAGAAGATTGTTCGCACCGATCAGGACACTATCGTTAATGCACTGACTACCTTTATGAAGGGTATCGTGTTTGGTAAGTCGGTGCGTGGCGAATCTGGCGTGTCTATCTATCAGGATGAACAAGGATCCTGGCATATAGATGCAGAATACTTGCACGTGCATCGTAAGCTCACAGCAGAAGAGGTTGAGATAATGAAGACCTCTCATATTAAGGGCAAAATTGTGAACTCTGCTGGTAGTTTCGTGATATCTAAGATAGAGAGAATTGTAGGTGCATGGCGATGCTACTTCCGTCAGCAGGATAGTGAGGGTCGTAGGGTGTACAACTCTATGCGAGTAGATGACCTTGCTCTGTGCGAGACATTCAACTTGATAGATACTGGAGGACAGCTGTCTAATCACTACTGGCATCGTCGTGTCATCGCTGTAGGAACGGATTATGTCGATATTGCTGATAATACGAATGTAGATGACTACGCAAGTGGTAGTGATGTTCCACAGGTAGGTGACGAGGTTGTACAGTTGGGTAACCTCACTGTTGAAGACCGTCAGAGTGCTATCATACAATCAGCAGCAGGTGAGGGTGCGCCTTACTTTAAAATTATAAAGGGGATCAATAGCTTTATCCTTCCTCCTCCTATCTTCTTATTCGATAACCAGAACTTCGAGATAAGGGTCGAGAACCCTTCACGCCAAGGCGAATATATCCATTTGCAGGATTATCTGTCGTCAATGCAAAGTCGTATTGACTCGGTGAAAGAGCAAACAGACCACCAATTTTTGATTTGTTTTGGCGACGCTATTCCTACTTTGACGAATGAGCCTGCCAATGAATGGACGGATGACGAAACGAAAGAAATACACTTGCACGACCTCTATTATAATAGAAGTTATGCTGAGACAGGAGGCGGTCGCTCATACTCATTCGAGAAGAATCCTAATGGCACTTTCGCTTGGAAGGAAATAACGGATGCTGATGTATTGAAATCGCTTGAAGCTGCTAAGCACGCACAGGATACGGCAGACGGTAAGCGCAGGGTGTTCGTTCAAGCCGTACCTGTTCCTCCGTACGATGCAGGCGACCAATGGACCAATGCAAAGTTTGGTGATGAGTACCACAACGATTTGCTTGTTTGTATTCGTCCAAAGAAAAAGGGTGAAGAGTTTAGTATTGAAGATTGGCAGTCTGCGCAACGCTATACTACTAAACAGTTCGAGGCAAAGTTTGATGTTGGTTTCAACTCCATCTCAGCCGTTGTGAGAGACTTGCGTACTGGTCTTGAAAAAGTAGGTATGCACTTGAATGGTGAGGATAGTACCTTTGACATTGTAGCAGACCGTTTCAAGGTAATAACGACAACGGGAGAAGTTCCTTTCTTTACCGAAGGGGGAAAGCTGAATGCTTATTTTATTGATGCAAAGGCAATAGTCGCTAAAGGTATCAAGGCTCAGACTATCGATGCTGAAGGAGCTACTTTTCAGAATATTACTGTTACTGGTAATAGTAAGTTCGGGGGTGAGCTTGATGGAGCAAGCGGAACATTTAAGGTCCTTAGATGTCTTAACAGCAATAGAGAACCTACTGGTGGTATCTATTTTGAGGAAAGAGGAAAACAAGCTATTATGGCAATGGAGGGTGATTTGGGTATGCGTAAGTATGTCGAAGGGAATTTTCGTAAACGCCTGCCACGCTTCTATGCTAAGGACGTATGGTGTCAAGGACAGTTTGGTCATTATGCGAAGATTTGCGCTGTCATCAAAGACGATATAATGTACGTACATCATGGAGGTCACATTGAAACAGATGGTGTACAGGTACAGTTGCCTACCGTAACTGTGAAAAGTGGTGGACGTGATATCGTCTGCTATAAAATTCCATTATATGCACCAGGCTATCAAGGAGAAGATGGTGATAACGGAGTTGTTTTGGATGTTGATAATCCTGGTTTGCATCGAGGTCTTACTGATTTTTACAGAGAGATTCCCTATGGTGCTCCTATTGACATGGTAATCTTTAACTGTGAACAACCTCGCAGTTATGTTTTCTTTGAAATGGGATATGGCAAAGAATGGATAGCGTTTAATGGCAATGATAATGTTGGAGTTTATATCTGTGATCATCGAGAGATTAGAAAACTTGATGGCGGTTGGATAAGTCACTATTTATATGTTAATCCGTTATGGCTTACTCCAACTAAGACTAAAGAAACACCTGGAGCTGGTGTTCTTTATACTGGAACTGTTGATTTTGATTGGTAATTAACTAATATATAATTGAATATGAAAAGTTTAGATTGTTTTTACAGGATTTTTGGAAGGCTCGCTGCCATTGGTAGCGATAAGTATCTGCACATGTTTGCTGGTCTTGTTGTTTCGATGATTGCGTGCAAGGCTTTACACGCTGTTAATGCGTACCTAATCTTTGCGTTGGTACCAGCTTTTTTAGTCATGATAGGAAAAGAGAGCGTAGACCACTACTACAGAAAGGAACAGTTTGATTGGCTTGACGTCTGTGCAGGTACGCTTGGTGCGATTGTGGGTGTTTTTCTTTTCCTATTGTAAAGGAGGTGTTCGTATGGATATAGTTGAATTACAGTTTACACCAGAGTTTATTCACTCTGTAGCTACACATCTTATAACATGTGTCGTGATGTGGGCTTTGGTAGTCAGTGCAGCCTTCATCGACTTGTGGGACAGGGTTTATACGCAAAATAAGTTGAAGAAGCCTTTGACTTCGCACCTTATGCGCAAGACGCTTGGTAAGATTGGTGAGTATTGGCGATTTCTCCTTATCGCCTTGATTATCGATGTCGTGATTTTCACGTCTTGTTCTCTGTTAGGTGTTAAGACTTTCCCTATCTGTACATTGCTGTTCTCTGCTGCCTTACTCATCATAGAAACAAAGAGTCTCATTGAACATGCAAGAGAGAGAAAGAGTACCGCTGCTGATATGCAGCGCATCATTCAATCAGTCGTTAGTGCAGCTTCAGATAGAGATGCAAAGAAAGTCATTCAGTATGTCGCTGACTACATTGGTGAAGAGAAAAATGTAAATCAAAAAATAGAAGAATAGTATGGCAAATTTTTCAATTGCGGAGCTGGTACAATCCAGCACTGCTGAACAACTCAAGATAAACAACAACCCTCCTTCTATTGTGAAGGTTCACCTTACAGAAACGATAACTCTTTTAGAGAGTATTCGTGCGGAATGGGAGAAGTATTGCGAGGCTCACAAACTCGAGAACCCTGCTATCCGTGTGACAAGTGGCTATCGTTCACCAGAATTGAATAAGGCTGTAGGCGGTGTGAAGAACTCTGCACATGTCGAGGGCTATGCAGCAGACTTACAACCTGTCAATGGTAAGCAGACTGAGTTTGAACGATTCATGGCTAACGAGTTCTCCAAAATGGGGTACTCCTACGATCAAATCATCGTGGAAAGAAGTAAGACCTCAAGGTGGGTGCATGTTGCCTACAAGAATAGCGACGGACGACAGAGAAGACAATGTTTTAAACTAAAAGTGTAACAAAGTGAGGGAGAAAAACTCCCTCACCTAAATCGAAAGAGTATGAATAGATCTATAAATACATCTTGTAAACTATTAATTTGCGTACTTGTAACGATGTGCGTTGGCTGTCGGACAAAGAAGTCGGTCGCTATTGAAAGCGTCAAGCAAACGTATAATAGTGAGCAGGTGACAACAGAGCGAAACGAAAAGCATATATCGCTTATCGACACAACTAACATCGACGAACTAACAAGTGTCATACGTGAGTTCGTTTTTGATGTCCCTTGCCTGGAGGATAGTTCTGCTGCTAACGCAAATGTCGGGAGCAAAGTGCCAATGGTTGAATATAAAACCGACGGCAGTATCATAATTAATCGTGGTTTGAAATCGATTAAAGAGCGAATTGAAAGCCGCAGAAATGAAAAGCGAGGGCTGTCAGAGGAAAAAGATAGTACGGCTAACAAGCAGACTAATACGAAAGTCAACTTCACGGAAAACAAACGACATAAAGATAAGCACGTTGAGCAGGTACAGATAGCAGAGCCTTTCAGATGGTGGCAAATTATAATGGGCTTACTGGTGTTGTCTATTGTTGTCTTTGGACTAAAATTTAAGCCAAGTATAAAAGGCTTCCTCCTCAAGATTTTCAACAGAATAAATTAAACGTGTTGAATGAAGCACATCAAGGTCTATATAACAGAAAGCCGTACGAAAGATAACCGCTTCGCACAAGCTTCTATCCGTGGCATCGAAGATAATACGGGTGAGAGTTATTCTTCCTCTCACCCTAAACTTCTTCAAGACATCATTTGTCATGCGCTATCCCTTGCGCATGGAGTTGATATAGAAGGCAACAACGGATTTACTTATACATTCCCATTCAAGCTATCATAATTATGGCGATAGAAAAACTCTACTTAGAACATAAACAGACAGGCGGACGACTGACCGCTGATGAGTTTAACAAGTTACCCGAGAAGGTCAACGAACTCGTTGATGCGCAGAACACGGAGGAGGAGCGTGTGAAGAAGGTCGTGTCAAAGAACCGCCCCTCGCTCGGACAGCTCTCCAACGTAAATACTGAGGTTGACGAACTCACATCCGAGACATGTGTACTCGTATGGAATGGTGATCAGTGGGTGGCAATGAAGTTGTCTGAACTCCCTATTGGGCAAGGGGGCGGAGGACAACAGCAATCTATTCTCTATTACTTACGTGCTGTCAATCAGTCTCCTTCTACTACGCTCTCTGCATCTAAGTCAGCAGGTGAGTGTGCTATTAAGTTTATGTTTGTGTCTCGCACTAAGGATGTCGGACAGAGCGATTTTATCGACACAGGAGAATGGGGTACTTACGAGATCTTCGCTAAGGCTGGAGATGGAACGTTTGTCTCTAAGGCTCGTGGTCGCTGTCAGTCAAACACACTCACCACTGTAGATGTCTTCAAGTTCCTCGAATCAGGACAGAATAATATCATGGTGAAGATTACTGGTGAGGTGACGGGGCAAACCTCTCCTGCGTTAGTATATTCAATCACGTTGTCTGCGCTCTTCCTTTCAATATCAGAATTCAACTGGTGGAAAGCTTACCAGGGCGATATTGTACTGCCGTGTTATATTAGTGGAAACATATCTAAGACGCTGCATGTTAAGATTACGGGTGATGGTTACGAACAGACGTATGAGCGTCAGTTCGGTACAGCAACTTACACGTCATCGCCTGTAGCCTATACCGTTCCATTCACGAACAAGACAGGTCTTTTCCATCTATCTGCTTGGCTGTCGAATGAAGACAATACCGTTCAGACTACTCCAGTAGGTTACGACTTTATGGCTGTCGCTAATAACGAAGCTGTGAAGATGGTAGTTGTAAACAACAAGGCAGAGAAGCTGCTTAACTGGTATGAGAACAAGGTGCTGGAGTACGCTGTATATGACGGCAAGGCTGTTACGACACCACTGTCAATCTTGATGAAGAAGGACAACGAGGTGTTGCAAGAAAATGTGTCTGAGAATACGCTGACACAGACCAAGATGCAATATACCTTATCTCTTGAGGTCGAGACAATCGATAACTCTGATTTTACAGCACTCATCGGATTCAGAACTCACCCAACAGACGAGGTGCGTTTGCGTGCTGCAATTCCATTCCCAGTGGATAACTCACAAGGTTACTCTGCTACAGCTGGAGCGGTGTTTTATTTCAATGCGAAGAACAGAAACAACACTGACACCGACCGCAACATTCTTCGCAATCTCATCAACTCTGATCATGTCGGTTCTAATTGGCAGAACGTAGCCTTCTCACGTGACGGCTGGGTGACGGACGATGAAGGTGCACGCACATTGCGACTGCTCGCAGGTTCTCGCCTTACTATCGATTACAAGCCTTTTGAGAAGGAGGCAGCTCAATCTGGTAAGACCATTGAGATAGACTATCAGATTAATAACACTTCTGATTACGATGCAGAGTGTATCTCGATAGCTATGCCTTACCAGAAGGGTTATATCGGATTGAAGGTGAAGCCTTCTTCTATTATGTTCGCAACTCGTAGTGAGCGTAATGCTGATGTGCAGGCTATGAATACTGATGATGGTGTACGCATTCGTCTGGCACTCGTGATTAGTCCTAAGAAGTACACCTACGTCTTGAATGGCAACACGTATTATCTTAACCTCGTCTATCTCTATATTGACGGTATCGAAGCTCGTAAGTTTGCTTACTTGCTTACTGACTCTATGCAGATAGGTTCAGGCGGTGGTATCGTTATAGGCTCGGATAAGGCTGACGTTGATTTGTATTCTATTCGTGTGTATGACAGTGCAATGGACGCTGCTAACGTCCATCAAGATTATATCAATTCCTTGTCGACCGTAGGTGAGAAGAGTGCTGAAAAGTTAGACAATGACATCTACGATACGCTCGGTACCACGGTAGACTTTGACAAGGTGCGTGGTAAGGTAAATGTCTTTACTTTTGATAAGCCATTGCCAGCTTATGAATATGGAAAGTCTTATCGTCCAAAGGGTACGCTCGAGATTTATCCTAAGGATGGCAATACGAACCTTAACCGCTTGACGATTACCAATCTTCAGTTGCAAGGTCAAGGTACATCTTCTATGCTCTATTATCTATGGAATTGGAAAGCGAAAGTAGCTAAGGATACGACCATCGTGTACGAAGATGGACAAACGGCACAGAAGAAGTTTGAACTCTTCAAGAACTTGCCGAAAATCTCTAAGCTGACAGGAAAGAAGAATATAGCGTCTTCAATGCAATACCACAAGATGGGTAGCGTAAATTCATTTACCGACCTATGGAAGGCGGTAGGCTTAACTAACGAGGGTATCGAACAGAACAGCGAAGCAAGAGTATCTATCTATCAAGAGACATTCGTAGGCTTCGAGAAACAGACCGCAGAGGATGGTACTGTGACGTACAAGTTCGTCGGTTTGTTCACCATTGGACCAGATAAAGGCGATGCTGCAACCTTCGGTTATGATAAGGACCTTTTCCCTGACCTCCTATCTATTGAAGGTTCTGATAACTCGCCACGCTTGACTCTCTTTCAAGTACCTTGGGATAAGCGAAGAATACGCTACAACACGGAGGAAGAAGCATATCAGTACCAAGTTTCTGAACTTTCGTGGGAGAACTGCTGGGACTTGGATTATGCTGACCTCCCAGCGGATGATAAGACAACAGCAGACAATGAGACTCGTCAACGTGCAGAGCAGCTCGTAGAGTCGTATATCACAGCTTATAATATCATCTATTCGTGCAATACATTCATTGAGCCTTTCAATGGAACTCTTGACGAGTTGAACGCTGATCCACACTCAACACATATAGAGTATTGGATTGCGAAAGAAGGTGACCCTAATCAATACAACCTATTCTATTACGATAGCTTGTATAAGAAATTCTGTCCTTCAACACTCGATAGCGGTGTGTCGATAGTTAATCTCCGCCAGCAGTTAGTTGGCGATAAGTATGGATTAACTGAGGCGATATTCAACTCGGTTAGTGATGCAGTTCAACTCAATGAGCTATTCAAGGCAGCACGTATTCAGAAGTTCCGTGCTGAGCAGCCACAGGATTGGGACATCATGGACCTACTTTTTCATCAGTTATACGTAGAGTTGAAGGCAGCGACGGATAACTGCGCAAAGAACATATATCCGTATAACTTTAATAAAGAATAAACATGGCAAAGAGTAAATGGAAATTTCGTCAGGATGACCTTGATACTATCCTAACGGTAATCAACCAAGGTTTAATGAAGAAACCCTACTGGGTAGAGTACCACGATACCTATGAAGACGGCACGCCAGTATGGAACGGTGAAAAGTCCGTTCTTTGGAACTTGATGGAGCAGGCATATCCAGAGGAACGTGCGCAGATGATGCGTCGTATGCTTGCGAAGATGGAGGAACTCGGAGGGTTGCAGAAAGGTACGCACCAGCAGAAGCTCTTTGCATACTTCGAGAAGTATTATTTCTCTGTGATTGATAACTTCTCATCAATGCTCTACAATGAGGATGGCAAGTTCTATGAGAAGATGAAACTCGCAATGCTTCAAGGTAAATATACGAACGATACCGACCCGCTGGGTCAGTCGCTCGGTGATGGAAAGTCTCCTGAAGTAGCGTGGGTAAAGAAACGCATCCAGTACTTGATGAGCAAGTACAGCTTCGGTGATTATGATGCAAAGACTGCTGAAGGTGCTATCACTGTGCGTACCTCTGCACAGGCTGATGCAACAACGAACTCAATCGTTTTGCGCCTGACACCAGCAATGAAGTTATATCCAACCATTGCGTACGGTACCACAATCATGCGTGGTGCTCGTACAGATGCAGGTAAGCCTTGCGAGATAGTCGTCGACATTAACGGTACGTCTGACCAGCAGCTATCTGTCAAGTCAGCAGACTACCTGCTCGACATTGGCGACTGGTCATCCTATGTCATCAATGGCGCACTCTCTATTATTGGAAAACGACTCAAGCGACTCAAGCTCGGTGATGAGAATGAACAGAACGTGAAGATACTCATATCTTCTCTTACGCTTGGTAACACTACCTCCTTAGAGGAGATTGATGTTCAGAATATATCTACCCTTGGCGGTGCACTTGATATGCGCAGTAACTTCCGTCTGCGCAAGTTCCTCGCAGGCGGGTCATCGCTAACTGAAGCTCACTTTGCTGATGGTGGTGCACTTGAAGAAGTCGACTATCCTGCTTCCACGTCATACGTGGAATTAAAGAACCTCGACAAGCTCACCAATGAGAAGTGCAATACAGAGGCATGCGCTCCTAACGTTATGAGTTACTTCGTTAGTGGCTGTGATAACCTCCAGCCAGTGAAGAAACTCATTGACATCATGGATGCACAGGTCGGACAAGTTCCTCACTCCCTGCGTTACGTGCGCTGTGTGGGCTTCAATGAAACCTTTACGGACGGACGAGCATTCGACAAACTATCTCAGTTGGTAGACGGTACTTATCAAGGCATCGACGCTGAAGGTCAATATGGCAACGACCCTTACCCTGTCTTAGACGGCACTATCAACCTCACCACAGGCGCATATCGTGACACCTACGATGCGCTAATGACGCACTATCCAAAACTCAAGCTGAACATCGCTAAGTGGTGGATACGCTTCGAGGACCCAGAAGTAAAGCGCATTTGCGTGGAAAATTGGGATAAGGACGGTGATGGAGAGCTAAGTATGGAGGAAGCCGCTGCCGTTAGTTCCATCGGGACTATCTTCGCAGGAAACAGAAAAATAAGAAGTCTACAAGTATTATCTTTTACCAACATTAAAAGACTTGGATATGAGAATTTAAAAGAATGTTATTCTTTAGAATCAATAACTATTCCTAAGAGTGTAGATACTATAGATTGGTACACCTTCGGAGGTTCCAACGGAAGAAACCTTATGTCATTAAAGAATGTTATTGTAGAAAAGGGCAAGTTGTCATACATTCCAGAAGGCTTCGATAACAATATAAAGGATGTTGTTGACTACCCTTCTACCATATCTTCTTTTGGATGGGCTCAACCATCCTTGCGAGCGAAGATTACCATTTTAAGAGCCCCAACCCCTCCTAATGTTGGAGATAGGTCACTCGGAGGTGGTGGGGTTATATATGTACCCGACGATGCAATAGAAGTTTATAAACATTCCGACATCTGGTCTCGTGTTGCAGATAGAATTTACCCCCTCAGTGAGTATCATTCTTGATACTCGCTGAGTGGATGTAATCGAGATAGATAAGGAAAATCTTTCCACGCTTCTTTGTATTTTGATAACGCAGTATCTGGTACATATACCTTTAAATCCGAAGGGATATGACCGTAGGTATTTACATTGAAAAAACCTCTGTCTGTGAATGGTGTTTCACTACAAATTACCACTATTTTAATGTTTTCACTTCCAAGGAAAGTTCGATACCAATGAGATTTAACTGTGGCAGGAATCCACACTTCTCTTAAATTAGCCATACCACGGAAGATATCACTGTTTAAATATTCTATCTTGAAATAACGTAAGGCTTTCAAACTTACAATCTTATTATTGTTGTAAAACTTAGTCCCGATGGGATTAAAACACCATTTGAACACCGTTTTAATCCCATCGGGACTATCTTTTACAATATAAAGACAGATAACCTATCAGATTTAAAGCATTTTAAATCCATCAAGTCCCTTCCGTCTGTACAGTCAGCTCCTCGCTCATACTTCTACAATACAAAAAGAATAGATATACCAGAGAATGTTACATCGCTCGGTCGTTACGTATTAGGCTTTAACTTAGCAACAGTTGTAGTTTTTCATGGAAAGACTCCTCCAAGTCACGACTGGACATTTTCTAACACAACAGGAACTTACGATACATGTACACCTAATGGCTGCAAGTTCTATGTCCCTGATGAGAGTTTTGAAGCATATAAAAAGGCTTTTACGAGTTACCCTTCTCCATTAAGAGATGCATCTATTATTCGCCCTATGAGCGAGTATCACGAATGATACTTACTCATAGGGAGTATCGCTTTTGCGAACTTGCTATAAAAAGGAACTTGCTTGTAAAGTTCAACGCTTCCGTCTGGAACATATAGTATTGTGTCTTTGTTGGTATACCACAAGAAATATGCAGTAGGGTCGGTGTTCTCAGGAGGAGTTTCTGCATAGAATATGACTCGCTTCAATGAACTTGCTCCATTAATTACCATACCAAAGGTGAAGCGTATATCCTTGCTTAATATAACTATTTCTTCTACAGCATGACAATTCATAAGTAATCCACCGCTTACCTCCTTAAGAGAGATTGGATAAACTACACGCTTCAAACGCTTACAGTCTCTGACATGGGTAAAGTTAATCCGTTCCCAATGGTGTAGAAAACTTAGGTCTAAATTCTTGATCGAGTCTTTGCCGATAAATACAGTCCCGATGGAACCCTTACCTAAACGCTCTTCGTATCTCCTTGTTAATAGTTGTGTCTTTTACAGCAGAATACACCTGCGTTGTCTTAATGCTCTGATGCCCTAATATGTGTTGTATAATAGGAAGACTCACGCCTTTGCTCAGTAGCACAGTAGCGCACGTATGTCTTGCGCAGTGAAAGGTAATGTGTCTGTGGATGTTAAATCGCTTGAGTACACGCTTGAGAACCAGGTTGCAACGTGCGTTACAAGGTAGCTGAAAAAGTTTACCTGTAGTTGTCTTGTTCTCTTGTACCATTGCAGCAGCCTTGCCTCCAAACATCTTAGAGATAGGTATTCTCACTTCGTGGTCTGTCTTCTGCATTCGCATCACAACCCACTTGTTTCGATATATGTTCTTAACGTGCTGCTTAGTTACTTGCACGATATCCGAAAATCGAAGACCTGAATAAACGCTAAATAGAAAACCTTTAATCACCTTTCTCTCCTCTTCTGTCAATTCTTCTTTTACCTCCTTCTCCTCTATCCGCCTCAGTTCTCTCTCTGTCAATGATTGCTTCTGCACATTCTCTGTCTTGATGTGATATTTGCGAAAAGGATATACCGACATCAGTTCCTCATCGATAGCAAGATTGACAAATCGACGAAATATCTTCATAAACTTAGCTATGGTATTAATCGCATATCCAGCATTCTTTAGGAAGTTCTTGAAATCGCATATACATTTATAATCAATCTGAGTGAAGGTCATACCTTCCTTAAATCGTCTTAGAACCGCTAATGCTGCCTTATGATTCGCAATCGTCCCAGCTGTATACGTCTCCTTATCAATTTCACCTTCCATCCAGTCGAGGAAAGAACTATCCTCCTTGTATGCAATCAGAGTAGGGTTGTCGACCAATTTGTTGACGTCACCAATATGCTTGATAACGTATTGCCCATCTACTTGTATCTGTATTAGTGCATTATGCCCTTTTAGTTCATTACTAAGCTCACGAAGGATGTTCTGTATATTCATAATTGTAGGAAAGATGGACTGTAGGACGAGAAATATCCATCCTACAGCCCTGCTTTTAATAGGATTAAAGCACTCCCTTGTAATTTAATAGCAGTTGATTAGCCTGCTGAATATCCTTGGGAGTGTATATGTCTGTAATCAATATCGATGAATGTCGTGCCTGGTCTCTCACGGTAAGTATATCGGTGTTCGCACGCAGCATATTCGTGATACCTGTGTCTTTGAGACTGTAGAACTTGTATCTGTCAGTCAGATTCAAGCTCGTACGGATATAACGACTCCAGTAATCTCTGAACGCCTTTTCTGTTCGTCGTTCCTTTCCTGGTCTGAAATCATTACTAAAGAGAAAATACTGTCCTGGACTATCGAAGATGCGCAGGTCTATCATTAATTTAATGACATGATCAGGAAGCGTTAAGAGAGCATCGTTATGATTCTTTGCTATTGAACCGTGAAGATACAATGTTTTCTTTGCTATATTAAAGTCTCCTACCTTAATATAACTCATCTCTTTTGGGCGCACAAATAAATAATGTAGGATATAGCAGGCAAGCAGGTAATGCTTGTTATGGTTCATCAGCCACCCCTTTATTCGCTCCAGGACGTCATCAGGAATAACATCGCGGTTCTTAAGCTGACCTCGACGCTGCACGATAGAAAAGTGTTCTGTAGGGTCTGAAGATATATAGCCTCGCTCCAATAGATACTTACAGAACGTCTTAATCCAAGAGAGGTAATTGTTTCTCGTTCGAAGTGTGTTGTTTCTATCAACAAAAACATACTCTAAGAATTGCCCTACCATCTTACTATCGAATTGATAAGTGTAATACAGATTGACGTTCTGCTTCTCCTTCCACTCTTTCAGTATCTTAATCCTACTGCAATACGAAACAACAGACTCCTCACGCATGTTGTGTTCCTTAAGGAGTTTGAATAGATAAGCCTCGTACTTTGTGCACGCATCATCGAATGATGTGTACTCAAGAGGTTGTACGAGTTCCACCCACGGGTTCCACCCTTGTATAAGTTTTTCAGTCAACCTTTTTATAAGGGCTTCTCCATATTCTCTCTGATTACGCTTGCCCTTGACGTGGTCGAGCATAAACTTCTTGATACGAAACTTTCCTCTCTCTGGGTCAAATGCAGAGAGAGATACATAACATTCAGAGGCTTGATGAAACTTAGGTGTTTTCCATCCTACAATCTCATTAATAGCCGTTTGTCTGTTTTTTGAAGAAAAATTTTTTTTAGGCATTTTCTAACTTTTGCGTGAAATGCCCTATTGAATACTATTTGTTCTATTAAATTAAAGTTCACCGACTTTTCGCCGACCACTTTACCGACGACCAAAGATAATTACTTGAAGTTCAGTATCTTCGATTTATTTCAGTCGGGATGACCAGATTTCAGATGTAAATTTTATCTTTCTAACTTACTGATATTCAATAGGGCATTTTTTAGTTCTTAGTTAATTTTCACCGAGTTTTCACCGACAACATAAATATTACATTGCCTTTACTATCAAACATTTGAGTGATATTTTTATTAAAATGTTTGAAGAAAAATACCGTAAAATCACTCTTAAACACCTCTTCGAGGCATCTTAATTATACGGCACTTGCCACTTTTTTAGCAGAATCTTCAGATACGTTTTCGACGAGTTTCGCAGTCAATCTGTCTATTGTTCTCTGCTGATTTTCTATGGTTTTTTGTTGCATAGAAATAACAGAGTAAAGTTTATCTACATCACTCTCTTCTCCTCTTTTCTGACCCATAATCAACCAGTTAGCATCAATATTATCAAAACTCGTTAAAATCTTAACTATGGTTTCATAGTTGGGTGCATTGCGACCCGTGATAATATTATTAGCTGAACTCCAAGGTATATTGAGTTTCTTTGCAAATGTATTAACAGTGTGACCTTCTTTGTTCATCAAGTGAACAATGCGATTAGTAATAGTTTCTTCTTCCATTTTCATTATTTTTCAACAAATGAGAGAAATAATCTCTCATTTATTTGGTTATTTCAAATAAATGTTAGACCTTTGCGTCACGCAAGTATTTCTTGCGCCACGAAAATAATAAAAATATATCGAGGGCGCAATAAAATGAACATAAAAAAATAAAAATGAGATTCAAAGAGTACATCGATTCTCTTCCAAATCAGCGCACTGAAGAGATATCTAAAATTATGAAGTTATGCCGTGTTAGCGAAAGCACGGTCTACAGGTGGCTAAGGGGTGATTTTATCCCTGATTCTCTAAAGAGAAAGGTAATATCAGATTACCTTAATATACCAGAGAAAGAATTGTGGCCTGATGCATAAGGAGTGTCTACACTGCGATTCTCACCGCATGTGCATAAATGGTGTCTACTGCACCTTACTTGAAAAGTATGTGCAGTATTCTACGGAAAAAGAATGTAAAATAAATAAAACAATCTTATGAAAACAAAGGAATTTGAAAAAGCAATTGACGCATTAAACTTAGGTATTATTATCGACGAGATGAAATTATGCCATTCGAATGTTCGTCAAGTAATAGGGCATCAAGGGAGTGAAAAAATAGTCTGGGATGAAAAAGGTCGTGCGTTCACTACCAGTCTGAAAAAAGATAAGAGAGATATATATATAACACCCAATGAGGATGGCGTATGGGAGCGTGTGAAAGGCTATCCTCTTAACAGAAACAAATTGTATGACCTTAAATTTGAATAACTATGACCAGTATTAGAAAAGTTAGAAAAAAGGCTATCCGTAAAATGGGATTTAGGATGTCTTTTCGGTTTCATTATAAGGATCCTAATCAAAAGTTAAAATTAACGCCAACGGTACGAAAGAAAATCAGGCAAGGAGTAACAGAATATCTAAGAAAGAAATGTTTATAGATAAAGATAACTGGGGCAACTTCTCTATCCAAGACTTGTCAGAGCGAGAACTTCGACTAATACACGAAGCACTTCGAGTATATGTTCAGAGTCAACTTGGGCGTCTTCATCCAATTGACAATATAATGATTATGCGGTTTGATAGTGAGTATATAGCTATATGTTTGCAAGGAAAAAACTTTCCAAAAAAGGTTTGATTAAAAATATATAAATATGGTATACGGATATTTAAGAGTTTCTTCTGATGAACAAGATGTAAATTCCCAGAAACAAGGGGTTGAATCTTTTTGTATGAAAAACGGATGGGTTATAGATAAATTTATTACTGATGAGGGTGTTAGTGGTGGCAAAGATCCTGATAAGAGAAATTTAGGACCACTTCTTAAGCTGGTTCAAAAAGGCGATAAAATTGTTTGTTCTGAGATTTCTCGACTTGGACGTGATTTATATATGGTAATGGATATTCTTCATTTTTGTATGGAGAAAGAATGTGTTATATATACAGTAAAAGATAAATTTGTTCTTGGCGATGATATAAGTAGTAAGGTCCTCGCCTTTGCTTTTGGTTTGTCTGCTGAGATAGAAAGACAGATGATTAGACAGAGGACTAAAGAGGGCTTGCGTCTTAGAATGAAGATGGGCGTATTGCTTGGTCGTCCTATCGGGCGATGTAATTCTGAGGAAGCGCAGAAGTTTGGAGCGTGGAAAGGCAAGTTAAAGCAGATGGTTGAATGGCAGATGAGTCCACGTCAGATAGCTGCTGTTATTGGATGTGATAGGAATACCGTTTCACGACTTATCCAACGGTGGGGATATTCTGAGATGTGGAAATATAAGTCAGATTGGGCGAAATCAGAAAATAAAGAACGAGGACGCAAAAGAGTTCCTACTTATAAGGATGGAGATTATGCTATTGTCGAATTAGATAGAGATAAGGTTGTTTCGCTTATTAAGGCAGACTTAACGATTCCGCAAATAACGGATGCGATGCCTAACTTTACGTACGAGCAAATTTATGATACTATTTTGTGTGATAGCGAGTACAACGCATTGTATAGGAAACACGGACAATTAAAGGTGAAAAAATGGAAACGTTAAGAGACTTATGGAATAAAACGTGCATGTCGGCTAATATCCCAGCAATAAGTATGGATACATGTGCGAGAATTCTTGCAGTTGTATACGTACATGGTAATAACGAATCTTTTGTTTATAACAAGTCTTTCCTTTCGGATTTACAATATGTAAAAGAAAGATTTAGACTGCAAGGGGGAGAAATTCCCGATGCTGATTTTTGCGAGTTAGTAAAAAAATATGTGGCTAAACTTGAGAGTTACATAGAAGATCATAAAAGTGATAATTGTGATAATTCTGCGATATTCAAATCACACATACCCAATTGGGCTGTTGAGCTTTTTTATGATAGGTATAAGATTAAATTAATAAATTAATCTTTCGAAGAAATATTCTAACTAAAAGTCGTAAAATTATGAAAGCTGCTAATAAACGGTGGACAGAAGAAGATGCTACCTTTGTCAAGAACAATCTTGGTAAACTGTCATTTGAACAGATGGGAAGAGCATTGAACAGAAGTGCTATGTCTGTTCGCCTCTTTGCATTACGCAATCGCCTTACTGTCGGATTACAAGTCAAGCGCAATATTCTTATGGAGATGTTGAAGATAAAGTTCCGACACCCCGAAGACTTTACTCCAACAAGAACCTTTTACACAGAAACGGGAATTAATCAACGTCGTTTTTGGGACTTGTACTATGGACGAAAAAACATCAGCAGCAAAGAGTATGCTGCGGTAGCTGAATACTTAGGCGTAACCTTACAAGAGGCACTTGAATCACGCCAGTTGGATTTGTTCGAGAAAAATGAAGAATAAGGAATATGATAGATAAAACTTTCATTGAAAAGGTAAAGTCTGCTCTAAACATTGTAAATGTAATAGAAACCTTTACTCGCCTGCACAAGACAGGTGCGAATTATAAGGGTGTATGCCCTTTCCATGATGACCATTCACCATCTATGGTCGTCAGCCCATCAAGACAGACTTACCACTGCTTCGTGTGCGGAGCAAGTGGAGATGTAATATCCTTTGTACAGCATCACCTAAACCTAAGCTTCATAGAGGCTCTGCGCTGGTGTGCTAATCAAGCAGGAATCGAGTTCCCTACCAAGGAACTCACACCAGAGGAAGAAGCTGCCTATAAGAAAAAGGAAGCGCAGCGTATCGCAATAGATGCTGCTGCAAAGTTCTTTCAAAAGAACCTTGGGCAAGCAGAGAGTTTCCTTGCATCACGTGGATATAGTCTTTCTGACAAAGCATTGACCGACTTTGGTGTCGGTTATGCTCCAATGGGTAACCTTGCTCTTGCAGAACTTTCAAGAGCCGGCTATTCGCAAGAATTACTGCAAGAAGTAGATGTACTTGGAAATAGTGAAGGTCGCTTATACGACAGGTTCCGTGACCGCTTAATGTTTCCTTTCTACGACATGCAAGGTCATATCATAGGATTCTCTGGTCGAATCGTGACTCCAAACGATAAGACTGGTAAATATGTAAACACAGGCGAAACACCTCTATTTACGAAAGGCAAACACATCTTCGGATTATACCAGGCTCGCAAGAGTATTGGTAAGACAGGCTTCGCTTATCTTGTCGAAGGTCAGTTTGACGTAATGTCTCTGCATAAGGTAGGTGTCGAGAATGTTATAGGTGGAAGTGGTACCGCATTCACTGAAGATCAAGTGAAATTACTACTTCGCTTCACAGATGATATCATAATGATTTACGATGCAGACCCTGCTGGTGTCAAGGCTTCGTTAAAGAACTGTGAACTGCTCTTGAAAGCTGGAGCAAAGGTACGCTGCATCCGTCTTGAAAAAGGTATGGACCCAGACGAATTCGCTAAAGCACACGGCAGTCTTACAAGCAAGAAGTTAAAGGAACTCACAGAACCTTTCCCAAAAGCGTTCAAGCGTATGATTCTTCCACGAGGCTGCAAGGATGAGACAGTTGTCACAGACTGCTTAAATTCCATCTGTTCTCTCGTAGCGTGTGTACAAGACTCTGTTCTGCGTTTGGAGTACATCAAATCAATTGCAGAAGATTTCCGAAGCAAAATCGGACTCATCGATAATAAGGTGCGAAGTATTCGTACTCAACTAAAAGAATCTGTTGCTAATACAAATACACAGGCTGGTATCTTCGGAATCGATGCGCTAAAGGAGAATATTGAAAGCGACCGTCCTGCTATTATTACCTCTGTTATGCAGGATTTTCTCGACGGCTATGGCGAAGAACCTATCGTGTATGTGTCTGGTCGCCCGTCAACGAATGATATTCAAGAATTACGACGTGTCTACTGTTATTTTGTTTCCTCAGAGACTGGTTGTGATATTACTGATGATGGCGACGAAAACAATTACTTGCATACTCTCACGGAGATGTTTCGTGCAGGTATTAGGATAGACATGACCTTCAGTGATAGTACAGGCTCGTTCCTTGATTATTACATAGCATTGCACGGTAAGTTCTTCGAAAACTTCAATGGAGACCGAGTCCCTCTTGTCTCACGTTGTATCGAACTAACATCCTACGCTGACGATACTGTTATCACCATAAATAGAAATCATTACTGTTCTTTGCTCAAGCTAACTAAGGGGCAGTTTGACGAGATAAGAAAGCCTTTCGTCCTCAAGCGTAAGTCTGCAATGAAGGTGAGTATGCAAGCAGACAACCTCGACGATGAAGAGTTTGATGTGAACGAACCACCAGAATATGTACAAGAAAATGAAGAGTACAGGAGAATGTGGAAAGAGAGTGGATATTACCCACGCCTCAATAAGAAGAGCGAGCCAGTGTGCTACATGTTCCGCAACAAGAATGGTAACGGCATGACACAAGTTGCGGACTTCTTCATGACACCACTACTCCACATCTTCTCTGATGATTTCGAACAGAACAAGCGTGTGCTGCGTATCAATCGTAGATATTACGAGACACCTATATATATAGAGATACCTTCTAAAGCGATGCTGAAGATGTCCTCTATCGAGGAGGTCTTAATCAACTATGAAGCGGTGAACTTCAATGGTGAAGAATGGCAATGGAAGGCAATTAAAACATATATGAGTCGCCACTTCGTGATGTGTTCCGAGGTGAAGACCTACGGTAATCAGCAGAGCGAAGGTATGAGTCGAAAGACAGATGAACAGTTCTTTGCCTTTGCGAATGGTATCTTTCACAACGTAGACGGTCAGTGGGTGTTCGACCCAGTTAACGAATTGGGTGTGGTTACGCATAATAAGAACAATTACTACCTTCCTGCTTTTTCAACTATCTATGCAGGTAGTGGTAAGCAATCAGATAAGTACGAGCTCATCAGTCAGCTTGTATACAAAGAGGTTCCAGCAGAGAAGAAGGTCAGCTTCGAAAAGTGGGCATCACTAATGGACCAGGTGTATAAGATTAATGACAATGGTAAATGGGCTTTAGTTTTTGCAATTATGTGCGCCTTCAGAAGCAACATCCACTGCATCGATAGACTTTTCACCGCTCCCTTCTTTATGGGTCCAATGTCGTCAGGTAAGACACAGATAGCGATATCAATTCGGTCGCTATTCATTTCTCCAAATATACCTATCTTCAATCTTAATACTGGTACCGACGCTGCAATGTCTACCATCATGGGTACATTCAAGGATGTTCCTGTAGTCTTGGACGAATACAATAACAAGGATATCAGCGATACCAAGTTCCAAGCTCTGAAAGGTATCGTATATGACGGTGACGGTAAGCAAAAGAGAAAAGGAACCTCTGGACGAGAGATTGAAAACGATAAGGTGTTTGCCCCTGTAATCATCTGCGGTCAAGAGACACCACAGCGTGATGATAATGCACTTATGAGTCGTGTGATTGTCTGCGAAGTTCCAAAACCACGTAACCGCACACCAGAGGAAGTGCGCCTCTTCGAAGAACTAAAAACAATTGAAGACCCAAACAAGATAGGTCTTTCAAATGTACTTCTTCAGATCCTGGAGCTCCGCCCTATGTTTATGGACCATTTTAGAAGTCTTAAACAAGAGGCTTATAATGAGCTGAAGCAAGATATCATCAACTCTGGAGAGATGGACCGCTTGATGAAAACAGCTTCACTTTTCTTAGGAACAGTGAAATTGATAGAGCGATATTCTAACCTTCGCCTACCATTTTCCTACGATGAGTTCTTCAAGATAGTTCAAGAGAAGGTACAATTCCAGTTATTACTCATTCGCAGTACGGACAAGCTGGCTATGTTCTTCACTGCTGTCAACAATATGATTGACACGAAGCAAGTCATTGAAGGGCGTGAGTTCCTTATCGAGCAACCTAAGAAAGTCACAGGTAAAGATTCACGTGGAGACGCCAAGACCTTTACCTTTGAAGCAGGTGCGAATATTATGTTCTTACGCTTGAGCGCAGTATTCAGTATCTTCGATAGAAGCGGATATAACAATGAGAACAGCACGCTGTCAACGATAGAACAAAACCTACGTAGTCATTCTTCATACGTCGGCACAGTATCTTCAAGAAGATTCATATGGGAAGAAACGGTCGACGACGCAGACCTTCGTGATGGAAGTATGGTTAAGCTGCGCAAGCAGAAGAGCACATCTACAAGTGCTATCATTATAGATTACGACAAGTTTGTCGAGTCATACAATATAGATTTTAGGCGAGACTATGCTGACGACAGTAATAAAGAAAGCAAACCAGTCGAAACTAAGGTAACTAACACAACTGAAGAACCATCGAAAAAGACTCTTCCGCAAGACTTGCCTTTTGAGCCGTCAGACGGAAGTGATGAACCTTTTTAATGAAAGTATCAAATTCCTTTGGAGCCGTGCCAGTTCGGATGAATAGGCACGGCTCATTTTTTATATCTATATCACATATCATATCAATACCGTATCATATCCTTATCACATTCTTTATTACTGAAGGTGGCGAAAAATCCCCCGTACCCCCAATTTTCAGAAAAAACCTTGAAAACGTGACTTTTGAAAATAAATTTTCAGAAAAACACCGTCCTACATTCCTACAATCCTACAAATTGTTTTTCTTTTCAAACCTATAATACACATATATACCTATAAATCAAATAGTTATATTATTATTATAGGAAATAGGATTTTATTGTTTATTTGTAGGATTGTAGGACATTGTAGGAAATAGGATTTTTCGTGTTTTTTTCTATTTCGGATTCGTCTTCCTACAAAATATGTGTTTTTGTAGGATTGTAGGACGAAAAAAGAGAGTGAAATAATAAAACTTTTGAGTGATAAAATTTTGTTATCTCATTGATAATCTGTAACTTTGCGTTAATTAAGTCTAATTTTGTAGGAATGTAGGACGGTAGGACGGCTAAAAACTAAAAAAGGATATGGAGAAAAAAAAATGGACTGCGAAACGAGTTGTCACAATTCAAATTGAGGAGTACCTTGCAGAATATATAAGTGCAAAATATTGTAAAGATACCGCCACTGGTGGTATTAAGATTCCAAGCACCACAGACCTATACTTCTGCGTATGGGAGAATATGACAAAACAGCGTAGCAATCAACCTGATGTCGTAAATGGCAACCTCCGTATTCACTTACCACAGCGCAAGGCAGGTGTTATCGCCAGCCCTTGGAAAGATCCTGCTTATTACAATTACCTATCTCCAGCAGCAGCTAAGGAAATAGAAGCTCAGATACGAAGGATGTTCAACTTCGAACTCCACCGTATTCTGTTGGAGAATGAAGAGTTCGGTCGACAGAAGAGAAACCTCGATATCATCTATGACTTCATTCGTAGCTATCAATTGAAGTCTATATCTTCAGATGCATTATTGAAGAATTACTACCGCTTCCGAAACCGACTTAGACCCAAGAAGGTTCGTAAGTATCAAAAAACTGCATGTATTTAATATTTTTTAATACATACCGAATTGCCTTTTTTGTCACTCAAATATTTTATAATATGTTAGAATTTTTAAACACCGTACAAGTGAGACTTGTAAATCCAAATAGAAAAGGAAAGAAGAAAGTGTATGAGTTCATAGCAGACACATTTTCATATATACCACAACTTACTGACAATGAAGCAGGTAATTATTGGAACTGCGATAAAACCATAGTAATAGACTTACCCGACGAGGAAACCCGCAGGACCTTCTCTATAGAGAGAAGTGCTATCGTTACAATCAAAACATCTGATAGGAAAACTCATAACATCGGTACGTCGGATATTCCTGCACGAGTTCAGATATCTTCAAATTTGAACTCCGCAAACCTCGTAATCAAGTGTAAAATGCTCACAGCCCCCCTTCTGTAGGTCTTTTGCCTACACCTTATTATATAGTAAATTCGCATCAAAAAGAATATTGATGAAAGAATTACAGTCTCTACTCTCCTCGGGAAAGCCCTTGTTTATTACCATTGACGGATTCCGACAGGCGATGCTGACCGCCTTTCCGCTCAATGGTAAGACACCAGAAAAACCCGAAGTGAAGTCAGCATTCGGTATGACAAAGGATGAAATGATTACTTATCTTGGTAGTCATACTTGGTATCAACTCGAGTCACATCTTGCTCTCTTGGATATTCAGAAGATAACGAATCAAGAAAACACCGCTCCTATTACCCTTACAGATGAGTTCAGTGATGAGCAACTGCCTGATAACAGTATTGCTTATCACCGTGTGTTCGGTACCGTGATGTCTGATTCGTATTACTACTTCTCAAGTAAGCAGTTGCAATCAGACCTGCTTGCAGCTGAAGCTAATCCGCAAATATCTTGTCACTTCCTCCACATCAATTCACCAGGTGGTGAAGCGTGGTACCTCGACCGCTTGAGCGAAACACTACGCAGCTGCGAGAAACCTATCCTCACCTTCTATGAACAGATGTGTTGTTCAGCTGGATATTACATCGGATGCCACGGTCAGCGTATCTACGCTATGACACAGAATGACTATGTGGGTTGCATCGGAACTATGTGTAGCTTCTACGATTTCGAAGAATACTTTGCGAAGCTCGGTATTAAGAAGGTAGAAGCAAAAGCTACTAAGTCTGACTTGAAGAATAAAGTCTTCGATGATCTTCGCCAAGGTAAGGATGAGCAATTTGTGAAAGACATCCTCGACCCAATGAATGTACAGTTCTTATCAGAGGTGCGTTCACAGCGTAGTAAACTTGCAGACCTTCCTGATGATGCTCCAGTCTTACGTGGTGAGACCTTCTATACTCCTCAGGCTATGGAACTCGGTCTGACAGATGGTAGCAAGACAATGATAGAAGCAATCGTTGAAACCTCTACGATGGGTCGTGAATATACTGAGGCAAAGAAACTTAAAACTGCCGTTTACAATATATAAATGTATCATTTTAATTTTTAGTTATTTATGAGTTTAAAAGAAAAATTAACGAGTGTTATCGAATTTCTTGGCTTTAAGCAGAAGTTTGATGACAGAAGTCTCTCACAGGAAGAGTTCAACTCTATTGTAGAAATGTATCAGAAGAAGTACCAAAGTACGCTTACTGATGATATCGCATCCGAGCAAGCTGCCCAGCAGAGTGCTCAGCAGGCGGATGAGTTTCAGAAAACACTGAACACTATTCAGGCTGTTCTGAATGGTGGAGAACCTTCAGTAGCAGCTGATAATAACGGTACAGAGCCTTCTGCACAGCAGAGTAATGCTACTCTTGAAGGTATCCTCGATGGAATCAAGGGTATGCGTGCAGACATTCAGGCTATAGGCTCTAAGCCTGCACCTGATGTTCCTGCGCAAACAGTGAATACTATTCCTCTGAACGTTAATGGTTTCGCTAACACAGCAGACTACCTCTTTGGAGTTGAGCATTCATTGTTCTCTATGAAGAATCGTTGGAACCAGATTGCAGCTAATCCACGAGCAGCAGCTGCTCTTCCAGAGGTTGACGAACAGGTCGATGGCGTTGCCTTTTACAAAGAGGCTTGCAATTTTGCCAAGTCGCTCAAGAACCGTTATCAGTACCTTCAACAGAACAAGATGCTTGATGCAGCTGCACTTGCAAAGGGTACTTATGCTACCAACTACGAAGGGGTAGACAATGCTGGTCTTGGCGATCAGTTCGTTGTGCTCCGTCAGGATGCCCTCATCGCACGTGTTCTACAGGTTCGCGACCTTACTCAGTTCTTCCCAGTCGCTTACGGCTATCAAGACCGTGGTCTTGTTTTCAATGCTTTCTTCGACGAAGTTTCACAGGCTTACCAGTCTGGTGAGGTCTTCAAGGGTGGCATGAAGATTGAAAACCACATGGGTTATGTAGACGACGCCATGATTAAGATGGAGTGGGGTCCGATGAAGGAGCTCGAGCGAAAGTACATCGGTTATCTCAACAAGGAGGGTTCTGACCCTATCAAGTGGACGATGATTGAGTATCAGTTGCTCAATACTCTCCGTGCTGCACAGGTCGAGCAGAACAAACGCCGTATGCGTGGTATCTACGTGAAGCCTGATAAGGGTGTTGCAGGTAGTTACCTCAATGCTGCTACTGGCATGCTCTACACCTTGCTGCGCTATGTACACCAGTATGACCTCAAACCACACAATGAGAGTACATATCGCACCTACACACAGGCAACCTTCCTCACAGCTACTCAGGAGTTCATCGCTGATGTTCGTGCTTCAATCACAGAGGATATGGACCTCGACAACCACGTAGTTTACTTGAACAAGAACCATCAGGCATGGTGGATTAAGAATGTTCGCTCTACCTACGGCAAGGATACAGACTTCACTGGACCTATGGGTGCATTGAGCGTGGTACCAGACACTACAATGCGCATCATCTGGTTGCCTTATCTCGGTCAGACTCCTTTCATGATGCTTCACGAGCCAGGCAACATTCAGTTCTTGGAGTTTGTTCCTGGTGAGATGCTCTCTGTGAAGATGCAGGAAAACATGGAGCAGGTCCGTGCCTGGAGTGTGTGGAAAGAGGGAACTTCTGCATCGTTCACTGGTCGTCGTTTCGACACCAAGAAAGACATGGACGACAATAACTACGAGTGGCAGCAGATATTTATCAATCTCTTTGCTGCGACTATCACCGATAAGGTGGATGGTAATAATGGCTTCTGGCAAATCACAGACAGTACTACAACACAGACGACCTTCACCGACATAGAGAATGCGAAGGCTGGTGTAGCTTACTGTATTGAGTGTGGTGACAAGACGAAGTTGCCAAAGATTACCAAATCTGGTAAGTTCGACAGCATCACCGATTCCTTCACCGCTACAGCTGTAGGCGACTACATCATGGTGATTCTCGGTAGCGATGGCAAGTTCCGTGAGTTGGAGCGTTGCGTTGGTGGCAAGCGCACTATCAATAAAGAATTGCAACCTAACGTACCAGGTGCTCGATAGAATGAATGACTAAGGAACTGAAAGTTAAGCCTATGGATGAAAAGCCTCGGTAACGGCTTAACTCCTCAGTTCCTTTCTTTAATCAACAATTATCATTAATAGAAATAAAAATGAAAAAGAACAATATTCAGAAACGCTATCGTGCGTATAATCCAATGAAGGGGGTTAACTACGCAAATAAACAGGCACGCAAGATGTTCATGGTTACGTTTGCGATTTTTGGCGTCCTTATGCTCGTAGCAGCTTTGCTTGACCACTCTCTCGGTGCTGCTGCTGGTTCTGGTGTCACCTTTGCCTCTATGGCATTGCTCGGTCACGTAGACGATGTGTCTGATAGAGACACTCACGGTAGTGCTATCTCTTACATCGTTTATCTCATTGCGCTCGACCAAATCGACCGCACCAAGGAGTTCCCACAACCTAACGCTAATCGTGAGGTTGCGCCTATTCCTTTGAAACCAAACGAGATACCACACTACTTCGAGGCACACGATATTCCAACCTTCACTGGTACCACAGAGAAGGGAGACATCACTACTACTGGCGAAAATCAGCTGGTAATGGTAATGGGTGGAGCTCGTGTGAATCTCTATAACTTCATCGAAGAGTACAGCGGTGGTAAGTTTATCGCTCTTTACAAGCACATCAAGAAAAAGGAGTGGTACATCGTTGGTGAACTCGAGCGTCCTATCATCCTCTCTAACACTGAGACGAAAGACGATAAGGACGGTCGTTACACCACTCTGACATTCAAGCGCAGCTCTGTCGACCTTCCACTGATTTACACTGGCAATCCAGCTGTTACCGCTGCTACTGCTCTCGCAGCAGGTGCAACAGATGTAGCTATCACAGCAGGTAGCAATAATTACACCGTTCCTAATGGAACAACGTCAGCTGCTGCCATTGCTTCTGTCAGTGGTCTCAGCAAGAGCGACAAGGGTAGATACATCACACTCATTGGTGCGGGTACTGATAAGCCTGCAACCATCGCAGACGGTTCTACCTTCGTACTCGAGGAGGGTGCTACGTGGACTGCGAAGGCTGGTGCGTCAATCACCTTCCGTGTTCTTGACACCACAACACTTGTCGAGGTTTCAAGAACTGAAGCCTAACCGCTCACCCCTCCCTGACATGGGAGGGGAGTTATTCACCATTTTACTTTTAAAGTATGTATAGTCCCAAGGAGAAATTAACGCATTTCCAAAAGTTGGTAAGCCCAACTGTTGTGGAAGCCGACCTTGCCCTACTGCACGAAAAGGCTCCGCATCTTACCGATTTCACACGCTTCGACCTCTCACCAGAGAAGAATCACGAAGATATACTCTTCCTTCTTCTCGACCATTGTGAGCACGACGAAATCGTACGTAACAGACGTGAGTTTGCTGCCAAAGCAGCTGACGAGGATAATGATAATGACAATGACAACGCCAATAACTCTTCTGAAGATGGCAACGAGAATCCTGAAACACTCAATAGCAATGGAGATGAAAGCCCTGACGCTGACGGTGGCGAAGGCAACGAGAACCCATCGGAAGAAGAGGGTGGCGATGAGTCATCTGAAGAGGGTTCTGAAGATAACGAGTCTACAGAGCAATCATCAGAGGAACCTACTGCGCCTTCAGAGGATAAGGACGATACTTCTTCTAAGAAGGAGAAGGCGAAAGCAGCTCCAAAAAAAAAGAAGAAGAGTACCCGAAAATAGACTGGGAAAATCTTACTGATGCGGACGTGCAGATGGCAACCGTCATCTATAACGACCGCATCAACACTTGGCGCAAGATGAAGCAGCTCGACGAACTGCTGGAGACAAAGCCCACCGCACAAGCCGTAGCAGAAATGGCAGAACTGCGCATCCGCAATCTTCAGGCATTTGCCGAGCTGCAATCATTAAACGATACTGGTAAGTTCCTCTGCAAGCATCCGATACTCTTCGGACGCTCAGAAATAGCCCAGCTCATAAAGTTGCTCCGCACTGATCCAGCAGAGTTCCTCCGCCAGCACAAGAACGTTCTCGACAACATCAAGCGTTATAAGTCATTCGTAAAGCGTAAAGATCGTAAAGAGAAAAGAGAGGCTGATAAGCGGAATCTCGAAAAGTACCAAGAGAAAGAGCGACTTTTTAAAATGGTTCTTGAACAACAAAATAAATAATTTACAATGGAAAATAGTATAAAAGTTTTTAATTTGGGCGGTTTGCCTACTGCCCCGCTGGATTCTTTTATCGAACTTCAGGAAGACTTCAAAAAGCCTGATGCAGACAAATTATCGAAACTTCAGATACTCATCATCACTCGAGGTTTCAAGTATTCATTCAAAGTGTGGAAAGATTCTGAAGGTAAGCTTTGGATTATAGATGCACACCAGAGGCGTAAAGCTCTCCTTGGACTTCGCTCTTATGGTTTCAAAATTCCAGAGATTCCCTACGAGGAAATCCAAGCATCTAATAAGAAGGAAGCTGTCGAAGAAATTGCAGCTTATAACTCAGAGTTCGCTCAGAAGAATCCAGACACTCTCCTATTCACTAAGTATAATATCAGTGGCGATGATCTTGCTAAGTTCAATCTTGGCTATGAGGTGAAACAAAACGATTTCTCTGTCGGTACCGATAAACTCTTTGCATCAGAGAGTGACACAACTGATATTCAAGAAGATGTTGTCGACACTCTTCCACAAGAGGATAACGAAGTGTTTGCTCGTCCTGGTGATATTTTCAGACTTGGAAATAACAGGTTGATGTGCGGAGATTGTCGGTCTAAAAGCGATATCGTAGCACTAATGAATGGACGTGTTGCTGATATGATTCTCACTGATCCTCCTTATAATGTTAATTACGAAGGTGGAGGAGATAGCAAACTTACCATACAGAATGACTCTATGGAGAATGACCTCTTTCTTCGCTTCTTGCAGTCTGTGTTTAATGTTATGTTTTCCATTGTCAAGCCTGGTGGCTCATTCTACGTCTTCCACGCAGACTCTGAAGGTGAGAATTTCCGCAGGGCAATTCGAGAAGCAGGCTTCAAGATAGCACAGTGCTGCATTTGGGTTAAAGATTCTCTTGTAATGGGTCGACAAGACTATCAGTGGCAGCACGAGCCTTGCCTTTATGGTTGGAAACCAGGGGCAGCTCACTTTTGGAACTCCGACAGAAAGCAGACTACCATTTGGAATTTTGATAAACCAAAAGCCAACAGAATCCATCCGACGATGAAACCTATTGCACTGATGGCGTATCCTATTACTAATAGTACGAAGAATGGCGATGTAGTTGTTGATGTCTTCTCAGGTTCTGGTTCAACCATTATGGCGTGCCAGCAGACAGACCGCATTGGGTTTGGAATGGAAATAGATCCAAAATATGTGTCAGCTACTGTACGAAGATTTATGTCTATGTTTCCTCAACAGCCTATTCTGTTAGAGAGAGAGGGCGAAGTCTTATCGGAAGACGACACTAAAAAAATAATTCTATGTCAGAATTAGCTGAAAAAGAAATTCTATCAGATGAATATGTAAATCAAGTCAGAACGTTCGGGGCGTTAAACTATACCCCCGAACGTATTTGTCAGCTACTTGCCTTAAGGAAAGCTAAGCGAGAAGCATTGCTATATCGCATAACGCTTCCTGGTGATGTTTATTTTGAAGCTTACCAGCAAGGTCTCGCACTTGGAGAGTATAACATAGATGCTGAACTTGCTAAGAAGGCTGAGAAAGGTGATAACGATTCTATTACTTTGCTCGAGGAACGTAAGAATGAGCGTGCTGAGAAAGACCTACGTATGAAACTCTTTGGAATATGAAAAGTGAAATTGAGAAGTTAGACACCATCCACCCTGACCTAATATCTGCATTCTTGACGAATGGAGATTGTGAAGGCATACCTCAAGATGTTAAGTTGTTCTTGCAGCAGCTGCAATGGTCTGCTGAGATATTCGAACACGAGCGTAATATTACGAGAGCAGCTAAGAAACTGAAGCTTCGTATTAACGCTGAGCAGCGAATAAAGATAGAAGAGCGCACTTGTATGGCGAGAATCTATCAGGCAATCAACTACTTTCAGGTTGACTGCAATGTTCCTATAAAGGTTTGGGAGAGCAATTTTGCAAACAAATATGAAGACCTTGCTAAACTCTGCGCACTTAATCGCGACTATAAAGGTATGAAGTCGTGTTATGATGCTGCTCTTGAGTGTCGTCGTCGGTCTTCGGAGATAGCAGAAGCAGATAGGGATTTAGGTGTTCTTTTCTTGATTTCTCCTGAGCTCACAGCAGAAGAACTTGGATTTTCGAAGAAGAATCTTAAAGAAATCGCTGCTAAGCACAACGAAGGTTTTTATATTAAGCTTATCGATTCTCTTCCTGTTGAGAACAAGGAGAAGAAACGACTGCTGCGTGATGCTGACATTCAAGATGCAGAAATAGTAGAGGAGATTCAAAATGACTGATGAAATTATAAACAACGAACAACCTACAGTTGACTTCGAGCATTACTATATGAATCGTGTTCAGCTGTTAGCGAATATTATCGACCCGAATATGCTCTATGCAGAGTGGGCTCGTGCGACTGGTAAGACGGAGGGCGTTATCGTTCCTCGTCTTATTCGTGTTACAAATGATATGCCTGGTGAACTTTCGTTCCTTGTTCACAAGACTTACGTCGCCTTGATGACGAACGTCTGGCCTAACATTCAGGCATCGTTCTCTCGTCCTGTCATCGTGAATGGTAAGCAGCGAGCAATGTTGGAGTATGGTATCGACTATGTGGTCGGTGAAGCGAAGCTACCTTCACACTTCCGTCGACCACGCTACCCTATTGCCTACGCTAAGCACTCGGTCATCTTCCGCAATGGTGCACACCTTCAGTTAGTATCTTCAGACCAGCCTGAGAGTGTCGCTGGTCGTAATGCCGTGCATGCATTCGTCGAGGAGATGAAGCACAATAGCGGAGAGAAACTCAAGTCACGTCTTTTCCCTTCTCTCCGTGGTGGTTCAGCGGACATCCGTCGCTCTGCCTACTATGAAGGCGTGACAGGTGTGAGCGATACGGCACGTGTCGACCTTGGTGAGGACGATTGGTTTGAGGAATACGAAAACAAGATGGACCGACAGCTCATTGAGGAAATAGCCAGTGTCTCGCTTGCTATCAATCAGTCGCTCTATAAGCAGTTTATGCTCCAACAAGAGTTGCGCAATACGAAGAACCCTGTCACAATGGAGAAGATAAGACTGGAAAATGAACGCCTTAACGCTTTTGTTGCCCGATGGAAACCACGCTTAGCGGATATGCGAAGAAACGCAATCTACTATATCCGTGCTTCATCGTTCTGCAACAAGGATATTCTCGGTCCTAAGTTCTTCAAGACCCAGCTTGACACGCTGGATATGGATGAGTTCCTGACGGCTATCTGTGCTATTCGACATAAGGAGGTAACTAACAAGTTCTTTACCACCTACGACCACGAGCGACACCAGTTCAAGGATAGCTATATCTATGACCAGATACTGAAACTAAACCTCAAAGACCACTTCACACTCACCGCTCGCTATCTTCGTCACTACGATAAGCGTGAACCGCTCTATATTGGTTACGACCCTGGTAACTTTCAGTCGCTCATCGTCGGACAGAAAAAAGACTATGGTAGTCGCTTTGACATCATCAAGGAATTTTGGGCGTATATACCCGACGACCAGCAGAACCTTGCGCAGCAGGTGTATTCTTTCTTTGGTACTGATGCAGTGAACAAGGTCATACACCTTCACCCCGACCGTGCTGGTAACAAGACACGTGAGGAATTAGAGCAGATAACTACTGACTCATTGACGATGAAGGCAGCCTTAGAGAGTTACGGATTTTCAGTTATCCTTTACAACGACGGTGCACCGACCATTTACCACTGGCAACAGTTCCGCCTTTGCCAGTTGCTCTTTGGTGAGAAACTTCCTTTGCTTCCGAAGGTGCGAATAGATGAGAACGAATGCCCTTACCTTTGCAGTGCAATTTTGATTAGTCCGTTGAAGAAAACCAACGGCAGAATAGAGCTCGACAAAGCTTCAGAGAAGAAGGAAGAACTCAAGCGAAGACCAGGACTAACAACGCAGCTCCCAAGTGCGATGATTTACCTTTTATATGGGCTTTATTCCGACCTTATCAAGAAGGAATTAAGCAGTTATCCTGATGATTTGCCTGAAAACATCACGATATAACACCCAATAATGTCCAATATTTGATATAAAAAATGTCCAAAACAGGGCAATAATAAAGGTTATTTACATAGGTCAAAATATTATTTTATTGTGTTTCAGTGGTTTACGTTTTGAAAATCAAAATCAAAAATAAACAAACGACCGAAATCATCACGCACCGCTGAGTTGAGGAAAAGCGGTGCAACGTTTCAAAAGTTAGGAAATATGACAGGGAGGGGATAAAATCGTCCTTTGTTCCTACAGCGATTTTAAGTAATTTCGCAAGTAATGGAGAAGACGATTGAGATGAACGGCATCGATGCGATGCAATGGGCAAGAGAGATAAGCAGAGTACCACAAGGTGACTTCACTATCTGCTTCTTTCCCTACTCTCGCTCACAGGGTATGGCAGGCGAGCAGATGGTAGTCAAGGAACATTGCAAGTACCGCGCGCAACTACCAGAGGAGTGCTTCAAAGTCGACTCCGAGAACTACTTTCTCTTCGAGGACCAAGAGGGAAACCCCAAGATGTGCTATCGCATACTCATCAGATACATGGGCTTTCCACAAGACGGATATAAACTACATAAGATAAATTGGTTATGACAGATAGTATTGAACTGCACGGCAACGCTGGACTCTACGTCATGGACGGCAATACCTTCTCCTTTCAGATTGGAGAAGGAAGAGAACTGTCGACGAGTCCAGGGCTACTCGTACCACAGGGTAGACAGACTTGCCTACACGAACACCAGTGGATGAGTGTTAACGGATACCAAGTGTGTATGCGTGGTATGAACAACGCTCTGTGTGAAGAGGTAACGATGGAGATAAAGCAGAACCGCCTGCTGCCTCGCCTGTATAGCAAGGAGATTAAGATGCTCTATGGTAATGGACCATGCGCCTATATGCAGACTGTAGAAGGTGGTAAGCTACGACGTGAGTACACCGCACTACCTGCTTGGGACGAATGGTTGAATAGCTGGCAAGAGCGTGGTATGGAAACATCTGCACAGGAGTTCGCTAAGACCTGTATCAAGAACTACTACTGGTTCGGGGATTACTTCGTTAAGTGGAGGTTCTCACGTGGTAAGCGTATTGGTATGTTGCCAGTAGCTGGACTTGAACCATTAGAGAATAAGCACTGCCGTCTTGCTACCACTCGTAAGGATGTAGCCTACGACCAGATTAATTATGGCGACTTCAATAATATAGCTGTAGGACGGTGGACATACGGATTAGGCAATTACAAGATATATCCTAAGTTCGCATTGTCAGAAGTTGACAACTATCTATTCGCTGCCGTGTCACACCACCGTGAGAAATCCGTCGATGAGTTCTACGGTGTGAACGAGACCCACCAGGGCGCACGTCCTTATATCCAAGGTAGCAACAAGACTGCCTCATACATCAATTCCTTCCTGCGTAACTCACTTGCAGCGAAAATACACATCATCATTCCGAATGAATGGGTGTCCAGCAAGCGCAATCAGCTGGTGAAACTATGCGAGGAGAATAAGATTCGCTCGTCTAAGAAGCAGGACTTGGTTAAGTATAATGGCATCAGCATCGGTACTGAATACCGTGAATCGTTGCTTGTAGAGTATATGCGCCTTGAACTGCGCAAGATAGGCGACTATCTGAGCGGTGCCGACAATCAAGGCAAGGCCTACTCTTCTATTTCATTTATGGATAGTTCAGGTCACGAACTGCAGTGGAGAATCGAAACAATCGACCTTAAGTATAAAGAATATATCGATGCACTGATTTCCTACGATAAGCGAGCGGAAGAAGCCTTACTATCAAGCGTTGGTTTAGATGCATCCATCACAGCAGTTAGCAAGGACGGTGTTATCAGTAAGTCAGGTTCTGATGCTTACTATAACTACCTTATCTATATAATGTCACTCACACCAGAGGACGAGATATGTGCAGAACCGTTTAATCTCGCTCTCAGATTGAATTTCCCAGACCTTTATAAGCAAGGCTATCGTATTGGCTTCTATCGTGAGGTTCCGCAGCGACAGGAAGAAATTGCACCGAAAGACAGACTAAATCAACAGCAGTCATGAATATACTCGTAGACATTTTCAAGAACTTCTCCACCTTCAGTCTTTATGCGCCTGGAGTGGAAACTAATATGGACCTGAACGATTTGCGTTCGTCTGGTCTTACGGCTCGCAAGCGTATTGAAATCATCATCAGTCGTGCGGTGTTCGATGAACTTTTAAAAGAGGAAGAAAACTCTCCTCTTATGGAAGCTCTGCGTGCTGCTATGGCGAACATGACCATGGCAACTCAAATCATCTTTGATAGTGTTAATCGAAGGAAGGGCGAAGTCAATGTGTATAAGTATGAGCTGGAGGCGATGAAGCGTTCTTATATGGAAAACTATTGCAACGCTATCGATACGCTTGTACAACTGTTGTCAGAACCTACCGAAGGTAGAATCGCTGAGTTGTGGCGCAAGACTCCTTACTACCCTATCTTGGAACGTTGCGAAATAAAGACTATGGATCAGATGGATGCCATTTACCCTATAGATGCATCTTATCTTTACTTCTTCAGAACAGTGCCTTTGCAGAAGGAAACACTCGATGAAGTTATGTCGATTTACTTCGAGAAACTTACAGATGATAATAGAGAGCGCATTCGTCCTATCTTGTTGCTTGCCTTGGTAAAGAAGACAATAGCAAAGTCGCTCCGTAGGTTTGATATCCTCGAGTTCCCTTCGACGATTCGAAACCTCTTCGATGATAGTCACGCTGCACGCTCTGGCAAGGATGAATCCAGTGCTATCTTCGCACTTGCCGACCGCCTCGATCGTGAAGCGGAAGAACTCCTCTCTAATGCTGATACACTGCTCTCCTCTGAGACTGTTTCTGATTTCTGCTCTAATTCAGCGTACAATCATCCTGATGATAATATCATAATGTTGCCATGAAGAAGGATATTTCACTTATATATAAAGGTAAAATACATTTTATTCCTAACCATTGGGATGCGATGAATGACCGTCAGTTCATCCGCCTTGTAGGCGACTTCCTTCGTATGGCAGCTGGCGAAATATCTGCTGGCGAGGTTCGGATTAACTGGTTATGCGACATCATGGGTTGGAACAAACGTAAATTCCATTCAGAGGAACAGATTGCCAACCTCGTAGCAATCTCAGAACAACTCACGTTTATGTTTCAGATAAACTATCCTGATAACAATAGCGTTCTGGACGGTGTCGATGAGGATACTTACGAGTTATGTCGTCGTGTTGATCCTTACCGCTTGAATATACCACTTGCACGTGTGTTACGCAGGCTCGATTATCAATACGTAATCGATCTCTGTTTCTGTGCGCAGCTCATCCCTTCAGTTCAGATTGACGGACGTTCTTTTCCTGGATATCGAATTGAAACAAGCTTCGGTACACTTACTTGTTCGCTTACTGCCCTTCAGTACGTCGAAGCGCAGGGACTTATCGAACGAGGCGAGGAGTCGTTGCCTTTGCTTGCTGCCATTCTCTATTATCCAGAGAAAGAGTACAATTCTGAGCGTGCGCACGAGTTGGCTAACGATTTCGCTAAACTTCCACTCGAAACGCTTACAGCTATATCGTTTAATTTTCAGGCGTTTAACAATTATCTGTTTAGTAAAACTTCATTCTCTCTGCTGTCTAAGTTCGCTCATAAACCCAAACAGCCTATCACCACCGATGCCTCTGATGCGCTCTACGACCTCTCCAAGGAGGGGCTTGGCAATGCAAAACAGATAGAGCAGATGAACGTACTTACTTATCTGAAGGTGCTGCGCAAGAAGACTATCGATGCGGTCAAGGATATGAAGGGGTTTGGCTGGGATAAATTAAAAATCAGTGAAGAGGTAGGGCTGCCTATCTCTGTAATCGATAAGATATTATGATTAAAGATCAGTTTCTTTATTTTGCACAATACCCGTCAAAAGAGGGGGTTCGTGCTATACTTACCAATGGTGCGAGTGATTTCCCTGGTTATAATGACCTTGCAGAGTCTCTTGATAAACTTCCCAATGTGTCGCGACTCCCAGAGATAGCCAACTATGTCTATGGTCAGTCATTCGATGAATTTAGGCAGCTTATCGATAAGTTAGTGGGTTCGTTCCTGTTCGTTGACTATGGCGAACTGAATATGTCAGCGGATGGACACAACTCTTATCAGATTACCCAGCGCATTGCTATCACCGTTGCGAATAAGATGCCAAACCGTGCTGACGCAGCTGAATATATGCTTTCCTCTGACCAGACGCTCCGCCTGCTCTCTAAGATTCACGCTTGGATGATTGCCGATGCTGAAGAAGGCAATATCGATTGGATATCTCGTGGCGAACTCGACAAGGCGGAGATAATCCCTTTTGTTGCCTCTGAACTATCCTCGGTTGGTTGGACCTTAATGCTCAATTGTGTTGCGCCTGACACGCTTGGAACACACCTCCTCAGTCGGTCCTTTGCGAAACAGCCTTAAATCCTTACCTTTGTATCGTTAATAAGTTGGTAGAATTATAGTTTGATAGTTAATAGTTTTTTCAGATTGAAGATTGTTTAGGATGACGGGCTAACGCAGTGATGCGTTAGCCCTTTTTGTATCGTTTTTTATCATTAGATAATTACTTCTAAATCACTGATTATAAAGGCAATAGTACTTGCGTGTTCCTTATTATAGTGTTACCTTAGCAGTACAATTAGAAACAAAGAACATTCAAAAAACAAAGATTATGAACGAGCAAATTCAGAACATTCTCAACGAGAACGGAACAAAGACTTCTAAGATTCAGAAGCTCCTCACCCTCGGACTTACACGCAGACAGGTTGCTGACCTTGTAGCAAACGGAAACTACGGATTCGTGCAGAACGTTTACAAGCGAATGATGCAGGGAATCACACAGAGCGCAGCACAAGCAGCATCAACAGTTCTTCCACAACTCGACTACACTTTCAACCGCAACTTCGGTATCGAGATTGAAGCTTACAACTGCACACGTGAACGCCTCGCAAGAGAACTTACCGCAGCAGGCATCAGAGTAGAGGTTGAAGGTTACAACCACACTGACCACACCGACCATTGGAAGTTGGTTACTGACAGCAGCCTTTCAGGCAACAACACCTTCGAACTCGTTAGCCCAATCCTCCACGGAGAGCAAGGACTTGAGGAACTTGAGAAGGTCTGCTGGGTCCTCGACCTCTGCAACGCTAAGGTTAACGACTCTTGCGGACTTCACGTTCACATGGACGCTGCTGAATTCGACCTTCAGACTTGGAAGAACCTTATAATAACTTACAAACGCCTTGAGAATGTAATCGACCACTTTATGCCTCAAAGCCGTCGCAACAACCGCTACTGTAGAACTATTGCCACCATTTCGGAGATAGCAATCAACCAAGCTACTAATATTAGCGACCTTAGAGCTGCTTTTGCTAACAACCGCTACCACAAGATAAACCTTGAAGCCTACGCACGCCACCGCACGGTTGAGTTCCGCCAGCACGGAGGTTCAACGAACTTCACAAAGATGTCTGCTTGGATTCATTTTCTCGCAAAAATGATTACCTTTGCAACGCAAGGCAAGGTGAAAAACAACACCACCTTGCAGAATATTCCTTTCCTTACTGAAAGCGAAAAGTTATACTTCAGATTAAGAACAAAAAAATTAGCAGCATGTTAACAACTTACAGGCTGAAGGGTGGCGACAAAATCGTCGCCACCTCTCCAGCCGACTTCCTTCACCAGCTTCGCACAGGCAGCCGATTTGATAGCGAAGGCACAGACGAAGAATATATGGTGCGCTTTGCTCACCGCTTACAGGAACTCGAGGGCTACCTTGTTTCCACCGATAGCCCCGACACCTTCCTTGCCGACCTAATTAGCAACGGTTTCGTGACCGTTGAAAAATAAAACACGATGCTCGTTTCTTTGTAGCCGTAGCAGTTTCAGAACTGTTACGGCTCTTTAAATGTTAAATCTTTAATCTTACTACGATTTTTTATAGTAAATATTTGCATACTACAATTATTTGTAGTACCTTTGTATTGTCAAAAGAAAACAATGAGAATATGAAACAGAAAAAAGAAATGATGGAGGTTACACCTGAAGAAAGGGAACTCCTCGAAAGGATGAGAAACTATAACAAATCTTATCCAAATGGCTATCCACAACTCCTTTGGGATTTACAGGAACTCTTCGACAAAATGGTCCGACAGCCATACGAATAAAACAAAAGACCTCTCCCTTACGGGGGAGAGGCACAATAAAGTAAAACTATAAACACAGAAACAATGGAAACAGTTATGACAACCCCAGTAGTAGTTACTGATATGAAAAGAAAAGTACAAGACATCTTAATGTCAGTTTCATGGCGTGATTTTGCCAACACCTACTTTCAGAAATCTTCCTCTTGGTTTTACCACAAAATGGATGGCATTGACGGCAACGGAGGTACAGGTGGTTTTAACCAGCAGGAGACCGAGCAGATGCGAGGCGCACTTATCGACCTATCCAACCGCATTCGTCGTGCAGCAGAAAATATTTAGGCGAGGTTCTCATTGACCTTAAGACAAAAGTCACTCATCGCCTATGAGTGCATTTTAGCCTCTCGCAATGCGAGGGGCTTTTTCTTTTCATTTTTGTTGCGTTATAGTTCATTTTTTGTATCTTTGCAACAAATATTAACTGAGAACTATTTTATGAAAAAAAAGAATTCATCTTTCAAAACCTGCGTTAAAGGGACCTTGATGATACTATCATTGGGCTTTTTCCTTATCTTTGTAGTAAAAACATGTGATGGTGATACTGATTCTGTAGATTCATCCTCAATTGAACACGTAAAACTTCAAGACCCTATGGAATCAAAGGCGGTGGCTATGGCAAGGCAAATTGTTATAGTCAATCTGCACACATCTTCCGATGTTGATTTCTCTGAGGAAGAAGTCTTTTCTATCGGAGATAATGCATACGATGTTTTAGGGCATTATACTCTTAACGGAGAAGAACATAAGTACGACTTGCGTCTGCATTATAAAGGTGGAGAGTGGACTGCAATCTCTAATTGGGAGTGGAGTCGATTGCAATTGATGCGTGTTGGAGCTACAGACTTAGATGAAGACCTGCACGGAACATGGACTGACGATGTAAGCTTTTAATTTTTTGCGTCACGCAAAAAATACTTGCGTTTTTATTTGGCGGTTACAAAAAGACTTCTTATCTTTGTAACCGCTAAATATCGAGAGAATAATTCTCAAACAAGGGTGAGATGATATCAAGCCCCGAACTTATTAAACTTCGTTGGGCTTATTTTTATGCCCATATTGCAGCCTTACTGCAACGAAGATATGGCGGATGCCTTCCATGTGATTAGCCCTTGTGGAGAATCTCGATGTTTAGCGACAGGAAGAGCATCCGCTTTTTCTGTATCCGTACCCAGCGGTTCTGGGAAATGCTAAACATCGAGTATTATGCAACAAGTAATCGAATTCGAGAGCTCTGCAAAGCAACAGCAGCCTATCGACGTACGTGCTACGATACAGCGCAAAATCAAGTCTATTAATCTTTGGCTCGACGCTAAAAGCGAGTTCTACAGCCGTATCTGCGAGTTCTCAGTTACCCGTCGTTTGGTAATTCGAGTTAACCTTGTATCTTTGTGCGTGATCGTAGCAGCTGTAGCCATCGAGCAGCAGCCTATTACATCTGTAGTTTCAACCCTCTGTGCAGGCTACTTAGTTTATCGTATGAACAAATCAGAAAAGAAACAGAAAGGAGGCAAGGCATGATATTCATTTATGATTATCGCAAGGTTCCTTCTATCTCTAAAGACCTTGAACCGCTTTCCGAATATATAAAGAGATATAACAAGGTTCTTGTAGCTGACCTTGATACGTTTGCAGAATTTATCAATGAGGTGTATAAAAAATTTAACTCAATTCCCAATGTGGATGAAAAATATACGCTCAATCTTTCTGATAGCTCTATCTCTATTTACGACAATAAAATTATACTCTCGGTGATAAGTATAAGTTTCTCCAACATACTTGGCTTATGGGGGTTTCAGACTTTCGAGAGTTCTACCCAATGCGAACAGCAGAGCCTTGAGATTTTTCCTGTCCCCGATAAAGGTGAAGCAATTTTCAGTCTCCCAGATCATATAAAACGTATAATTAAGAAAGGAGGCAAGGTATGATATTCTTTGACTACTATTTCAAGGCATCTTCTACCCCGAAGTACCTTGAGCCTGTTGCCGTGTGTATGGAACGACGTTACCAATCCCTTATGGCTGATGAACCAACACTAAAGAAGTTTGTTGCAGAACTTACATCAGAACTGAATTCCATTCCGAAGGCAAAGAAAAGGTATAAACTCGAAGTCAATAAAGGCTATATCCATATCATTACTACTCACGAATTCACTGAAGCCGTTATACGTCTTCACTATAAAGAGGTTCTTTCTTTGGAAGGTTTCAGCGAGGACCTCTGTAAAAGCCTTGATGAAGTGGCAGAGAAAGGAGGTGAGAAATGATATTCTTTGATTATTGTCTTATAGATTTTTCAATCAAAAAAGAGCTTGTACCGCTTGCTGAATGTATGAAGAAATACCAAGGAGTTCTTGTAGCGGACAAAAAAGCACTCAACAAGGTTGTTGAAGAATTGGAGGAAAAATTTTGTGCTATCCCAAAGGCTGAAGAAAGATTCCTTTTCAAGGTTAGCGAAGGTCCTCTCGGAGTTATCTCTGTTCACAGAAACAACTCTACGAAGAAGAGTATATTGCGCATCTATTTCACACCAGTACATGGTATGTTTGGCTTCGACTCTTCTCAAGAGTCTATTCAGCCTGTACCAGACGATGGCGACGAATATTATTCTTTGCCTGATCATATTAAAAATAGTGTTCAGAAAGGAGGTGCAAAATGAAAATAATAACCGACCCTGCTGTTTATGACTACCATGCTGAAAAAGGCTTGTTCATACCGTTAGATGACTTCTGTTCAACACCAGGCCTAATCAAGTCATTAAGAGATAATGTTAAGCGTCAGCTCACTAAGGCGACATCTTATCTCGAATATTATAGAGGTATTCATGAGGCAGGCGAAGCGTCTGCTCGTCAACAAACAGCTATGGATAAATGGAGCGAGCGTGTGGATAATCTTAAGAGCTCTTATAAAACTCTGTCAGAAGTAAAAAAAATAATTGATTTAAAATGAAATACAAAATGAAAGCGTCAATCGTTAATCTCGACGAACAAACAACTGAGACCCTACGAGCTATGCTCGACCCTGGTTATATCTCTGAGCGCACTGAACGCTTAGAAGCCATCGAGGGTTTTCTTATTGACCAATGGAGAGACGCAGGCAACATAAAGCCTGAAACCGCACTCACATTCCTCGACACCCTACACTCACTGCGTAGGGATCTCAACTCATTTCTCACCTCGGTTGACCCACATAGAGATGCCGATAAAGCCTTAAAACAATGACAAAAAAGAAAGAAAACGACGAGCAGCCTATCACTGATGTCAGTATCTACGTAGCATCTCTGTCGTTAACCTACCGTCCAGCTTCTGCACCAGCAGAAGCGACTCACTTCTTCTCTACCCCCGAGGTAATAGAGGCTATTCGTAACTTAGACCCTTCTGCCAAGATAAGTGCAGAGCAAGTAGTCACAGCTCTTCGAGCTGCTGGATATAACTTCTGCAATCGTCCTGGTGCGCAAGGGTT
>ERZ773254.142-NODE-142-length-47562-cov-4.869703_pt1 | contig 47562 bp, 63 predicted proteins | sample MGYA00580516_ERZ773254 | MGnify/ENA primary metagenome ERZ773254 (study PRJEB29015, sample SAMEA2738158) | human oral metagenome | biome: human oral; feature: human-associated habitat; material: saliva | place: China | collected 2192 ...
TATATTACAAAAATAAAAACTATTTTGGAAATTTTTGGTAAAAAGGTAACACATTAAAAATATTTGAATCGAGGGATGAAAAATATTTTAACATCAGAAAGGAGGCAAAAAGTGCAATTCTTCAAAGTCAGAAAGAAGCTAGATTCAAAGAAAAACACGTTGGATATTTATCCAGATTTCTGTGTTGGACGTTTTGACGATTTTATGGTTCGTGGAAGAAATTTCTACGCTGTCTGGTGTCCAGGAATTGGTTTGTGGTCTCAGAACGAATATGACGTTCAAAAGATTATTGATGACGAGCTTCAAGAATACTACGATAAAGTAGAAGGAAGATTTGAAGCCGATATTCATGTCGGATGGGCAACATCTTATGGTTCTGGATCTTGGAGAAATTACAACAGATGGGTAAAAGATCTTCCAGATAATTTCCATCAGTTGGATACTAAGGTTATTTTCTCCAACACAGAAGTTACAAAAGATGACTATGCGACTAAGCGTCTTCCATATTCTCTTGAGAAGGGTCCAATTGAGAATTACAATATTCTGATTGACACTCTTTATGATAAGAATGAGCGACAGAAGATCGAGTGGGCTATTGGATCTGTTATTTCTGGCGAAAGTCGAGACATTCAAAAGTTCTTAGTATTTTACGGCGAGACTGGAACTGGTAAGTCAACAATCATTAATATTATTCAGAAACTGTTTGAAGGATATTATGTAACATTTGACTCTAAAGCTCTTGGAAGTAACAGTGATCAGTTTGCCGCAGAGGTATTCAAGAACAATCCAATAGTTGGAATTCAACACGATGGTGATTTATCCAGGATTGAGGACAATACACGAATCAATTCAATTACCTCTCATGAGGAAATGTCTGTTAATGAGAAACACAAATCTCGATACACGACTAGGATTGATTCATTTTTGTTCATGGGTACAAACAAACCTGTCAAGATTACTGATGCACAGTCAGGAATTATTCGACGTCTTATCGATGTCCATCCTTCCGGAAGGAAATTATCTCCAGATAAATATTTTGAGATTGTGTGTAAGATTGATTTTGAATTAGGAGCGATTGCCCAACATTGTCTTGATGTATATTCTACTCTTGGAAAGAATTATTATTCTGGTTATCGTCCAATTGACATGATGTTCAAAACTGATGTATTCTTCAATTTCGTTGAGTCTTGTTATTTTACATTCGAGAAACAAGATGGATGTACTCTTAAGCAAGCTTACGATATGTATAAGGATTACTGTGATGAATCTCTTGTTGAATACAAGATGCCAAAGTATAAATTCAGGGAAGAGCTTAGGAATTACTTTAGACACTTTGATATTTCAACTCGTGTTGAAGGTAAACAGGTAAAGAATTACTACACAGGCTTCTTAACCGATAAATTTACTAATGCAGCTACAATTGATAGCAGTCCAGAAGAGCTAGATGTTCTTACGCTTGATAAGACTGAGTCTATATTTGATCGGAACTATACTCAGTCTAAAGCTCAGTATGCTACTAAAGCTGGAACACCAACAAAGAAGTGGGATAAAGTCACTACAACACTTGGTGATATTGATACTTCGAAGTTGCATTTTGTAAAGGTGCCAGAGAATCATATTGTGATCGACTTTGATCTAAAGGGTCCTGACGGAGATAAGTGTGCTGAACTAAATCTTGCAGCAGCTAGCAGATGGCCAAAAACCTATGCCGAGTTTAGTAAGAGTGGAGCTGGTATTCATCTTCACTATATTTACGATGGCGATGTTAATAGGTTAAGTCGTCTTTATGACGATGGAATCGAGATCAAAGTATTTTCTGGCAATGCTTCTCTAAGAAGAAAGCTGTCATATTGTAATGATTTGCCAATTGCTCATATTTCAAGTGGCCTCCCCCTTAAGGAGGAGAAAGTGATTAATTTTGATAGAGTAAAGACTGAGAAACATATTCGATCTCTCATTGCTAAGAATCTGAGAAAAGAAATTCATCCGGCAACAAAGCCAAGTGTTGATTTTATTGCTGAGATCTTAGATGAGGCATATTCTTCTGGCGTTGTGTATGACGTTACCGACATGCGAAACAAAGTATTAACTTTTGCTATGAATAGCACAAATAATGCTGAGTATTGTATGAAGGTAGTTTCTAGAATGCACTTCAAGTCTGATATTACAGCTGATGAGCTTACAAAGCCAGATGAGAATGACGGTAAGATCGTATTTTACGACGTTGAGGTATTTCCCAATCTATTCCTAGTTAATTGGAAGTATATGGATTCTGGAGATACTTGTGTCCGAATGATTAATCCAACACCTCAAGAAATTGAGGAACTGTTTAAATTTAAACTTGTTGGATTCAACAATCGAAGGTACGACAACCACATTCTGTATGCTCGATATTTGGGATACAACAATGAAGAGCTGTATAATCTAAGTCAAAAGATTGTAAGCGGACAAAGCAAGAACTGCTTATTCTCCGAAGCATATTCTCTGTCGTACACCGATGTTTATGACTTCGCTTCTGCCGGAAACAAGATGAGTCTGAAGAAGTGGGAGATTAAACTTGGGTTACATCACAAAGAGCTTGGACTCCCTTGGGATCAACCAGTAGATGAAAAAGACTGGCAAAAAGTGGCTGAGTACTGTGATAACGATGTTATTTCTACAGAAGCGGTATTTAAACATCTGTCTGGAGACTTTGCAGCAAGACAAATTCTGTCATCATTGGCAGGCATGTCAGTGAATGACTCTACTAACCAACTTACAACCAAGATCATATTTGGTAATGATAGGAATCCTCAGAGTGAGTTTATTTACACAGACCTCAGTAAGGAGTTCCCTGGTTACAAATTTGAGAATGGCAAGAGTTCATATCGTGGAGAGGATCCAGGAGAAGGCGGTTACGTATATTCCAATCCAGGAATGTACACCAATGTAGGATTGTTTGATATTAGTTCGATGCATCCTTCATCTATTGTGGCACTTAACTTATTTGGTGACAAGTACACCAAGGTGTTTAAAGAACTAAAGGAAGCAAGAATCTATATTAAGCATTCCGACTGGGAAGCTGCTAGAAAAGTTCTAGGTGGTATTTTAAAGCCGTATGTCGATGCTTTAGAGAGTGGTAATGCTTCATTTACTGCTAAAGATCTAACATTGGCACTAAAGACCGCAATTAATTCTGTTTATGGTCTAACTTCTGCCGCATTCGATAATAAATTCAAAGATCCAAGGAATATTGACAATATTGTCGCAAAGCGCGGAGCTCTGTTTATGATTAATCTCAAGCATGAGTGTGAATCCAGAGGTTGGACAGTTGTTCATATTAAGACCGATTCTATTAAGCTTGCAAATTGTACAAAAGAGATGGAAGATTTCGTAGTAGAATACGGAAAGAAATATCAGTATGATTTTGAGCATGAAGCAACGTATGATAAGATGTGCATTGTAAATCAAGCAGTTTATATTGCGCATGAGTCTTACGGAGAAGAAGAGGGAAAATGGACAGCGACAGGAGAACAGTTCAAGCATCCGTATGTATTTAAGACCCTATTTTCTAAAGAGAAGATTGAGTTCAAAGATAAATGCGAAACTAAAGCAGTCCAAAAGGGCGAAATGTATTTGAACATGAATGAAAGTCTTCCAGAAGGGTCTAACTCATATTCGTTTGTCGGAAAAGTTGGAGAATTTGTTCCAATTAAATCTGGTTGCGGTGGTGGTATTCTAGTTAGAAGAAACGGCAATAAGGATTATGCTGTCTCTGGAACAAAGGGATATCGATGGTTAGAAAGTGAAACTGTCAAAGAGTGTTCTAAAGAAGATGATATTGATCTTGAGTATTTTAGAACTCTAGTCGATGAAGCAGTTTCCGATATTTCTAAGTATGGTGATTTTGAATGGTTCGCTTCGGACCAACAAGATTTACCATGGTGTGATAAAGAAAACAAAGAATGTTCTAAATGTAACGATACAAAATGTATCCATAACGAAAGGAAGTAACAATGGCTTACGAAAATCTTAATCTTGAGGGTGTAAAGGTTATTTTTAGGAACTTTGAGGGAAGACCTTCAAAGTATAATCAGAAGGGCTCTCGTAATTTCTCAGCAATTCTGACCGATGACGATGCTAAGCGAGCAGAGGATCTTGGATTCAATGTAAGATATCGTCCAAGTCGCGATGAGGGTGAGCCTGATATTCCAACACTTGCTGTTTCTCTTAGCTATGATAATTTCCCACCAAATATTTACACTGTCGTAACAACTTCTGTTAATGGTGTCGACCGTCATAAGAAAGTTCTTATGAACGCTGAGACAATTGGCATGCTTGACTATGCCGACATTATCAATTGTGATATTACTATCCGTCCTTATCATTGGGAGGCTAATGGTAAGACTGGTGTGAAGGCATATGTTAAGAACATGTATGTAAACATTATGGAAGATCCATTCTATGCTAAGTATTCTGATGATATTTCTGAAGAGAGTGGAGAAGTAGATGGCGGAGAGGATATCCCATTCTAGGGTAAATCTCTACGACTATCAAAAAGAGGCACTAAAGAAGCTTGGTTCTGGCTCCGTCTTAAACGGCGGAGTCGGATCAGGCAAATCTATAGTTGCAATCGCATATTACATGTGGAAAGAATGTAATTGCATTTTTGATAGCGATGGAAACATAGAGAAGCTGAGAACTCCGAAAAACTTGTATATAATTACACCGGCAAAGAAACGGGATAGTCATGAGTGGGATTCAGAGCTGTTGCCATTTTTGCTAAAGGCTGATGATAGATCTTTTTATGGGACCAACACAGTTATAGATAGTTGGAACAATATATCCAAGTATGTTGATGTTAAAGATGCTTTCTTTATTTTTGATGAACAGAGAGTTGTTGGATACGGCAAATGGAGTAAGTCTTTTTTAAAGATTACATCAAACAATCATTGGATATTGTTGAGTGCAACTCCTGGCGATGTTTGGATGGATTATTTACCGGTTTTCATAGCCAATGGCTTCTATAAGAACAAAACTGATTTTATTAGAAAGCATGTTGTGTATAAACGGTATGCCAAGTTCCCACAAATCGATTACTACATCAACGAAGATAGACTACAGCATCTGAGAGATTCTATATTGGTTCAGATGGATCGTCCTAAGAACACACAACGCCACAATCATATTGTAAAAGTCGAACATGACAAAGAACTCTACAAATTCGTGAACAAGGAATTATTTAATCCTTATGAAGACCGTCCGATAAAGTCAAGTTCTGAGTATTGCTATATTCTTAGACGAATCGTTAATTCTGATGAAAGTCGAATTAATAAATTGATGGAATTGTGTAGAGACAAGAAAGTAATTGTATTTTACAACTTTGATTACGAGCTTGATCTAATACGTTCAGCATTAGAGAAGAATCATATTACTTTCTCAGAATGGAACGGTCACAAACATCAAGAGATACCAAATTCTGAATCATGGGTTTATTTAGTTCAGTATTCTGCTGGTAATGATGCTTGGAATTGTACTGATACTGATACGATGATATTCTATTCCCAAACGTACTCATACAAAGTTTTAGAGCAATGCATGGGTCGAATTGATAGAGTAAACAACACATATTATGATCTGCATTACTATCATTTAGTCTCAAATTCTAGAATAGACTACAGAATGCAGCAATCTGTCAAGTTGAAAAAGATTTTCAATTATTCGGCGTTTGCCAAGGTAGATGCACCCGCGCTAAAAACATCGGCTATAATAGAGGAGAAGATTAAGATATTAAAATAATTTTAATGTCTTAAACCTTAAATCCTTCTCTTTTATTTTTTGCCGAAGGAGATTTTGCTATGCCTGATTTAGAAAGTAAATTTCAAAGAGAGTTGGTGAAAGAGTTAGAGTCATTGTTTCCTGGATGCTATATTGAGCGATCAGATCCTGGGTACAGACAAGGAACTCCGGACATCACTATATTTTTTAAAGACAAGTGGGCAAAATTAGAATGTAAGCGAAGTGCATCATCTTCCCATAGACCAAATCAGGATTATTACGTTGACATGTTTGACACTATGTCGTTTGCAAGGTTTATTTATCCTGAGAACAAGGATGAGGTGTTAGATGAACTTCAACAAGCATTTAAACTTTGAGGGTGCTCATTCATTTTTGAGTGCTAGTCAGCATTCGTGGTTAAACTATGACGATGCAAAGTTGATTAATCGATATTCTACAGTACAAGCGGCACAACTTGGAACTAGAATCCACGCACTTGCAGCAGAGCATATTTCTTTGAAGATCAAGATGCCTAATGACAACAAAACATTTAATCAGTATGTGAATGATGCTATTGGTTATCGTATGTCGCCAGAGGTTGTCTTATTCTATTCACCGAATGCGTTTGGAACAGCTGACTCCATTTCTTTCAGAGATAATTTCTTAAGGATTCACGACCTTAAAACTGGAGTTACTCGTGTATCTATGGATCAGTTGGAAATCTATGCCGCTTTATTTTGTTTAGAGTATGACATCAAGCCAAACAAGATTGGAATGGAATTACGCATCTATCAAAAGAATGATATTTTGGTTAATGAACCAGAACCAGATCGTATATTCCACATCATGGACAAAATTGTAAGATTCGACAAGTTGATAGAGGAGATGAAAGAAGCAGATGACTGATGAACTATATCACTACGGCATCAAACGCCGTTCAGGTCGATATCCTTGGGGATCAGGTGCAAAGAAATCTAGGAATGCTTCTGATTTTCTATCTACAGTTGACGTTCTAGAAAAAGATGGATTCAACGAGAAGCAAATCGCCGAATATTTTGGTCTTCAAACAAAACAGCTCAGGGCATACAAATCTAATGCCCACAATGAAGTAAGAGCCGCAAAAGCTGCCATGGCCCTTAGATTGAAGGACAAGGGATATTCTAATAGCGAAATTGGCAGACGAATGGGGATTAATGAGTCTAGTGTTAGAAGTTTGCTAGACCCAGCCATTTCTATGAGGAAGAACGCCTCAACCAACACTGCTGAGATGCTAGAGAAAGAGATTGCTTCTAAAAAGTATATTGATGTTGGTGGTGGAGTCGAAAACCAAATCGGTGTAAGTCGTAATACTTTGGATAATGCTGTAGAGCAACTCAGAGCAAAAGGTTACACGTATCATTATCTTAAAGTTGAGCAACTTGGAACTGGTAAATTTACTTCTATTAAAGTTTTAGCGGCTCCTGACGTCACATATAAAGAAGTCAAGGATAATCAGTCGAAGGTAACATCCCCTGGATTTTATTCTGAGGATCTTGGACAGACAGTTGTTGGTATCAAGCCACCATCTTCTATATCTTCTAAGCGTATTTTGGTAAATTACGGAGATCAAGGTGGATCTGACAAAGATGGTGTTATTGAACTTCGTAGAGGAGTTAAAGATTTAGATTTGGGAGCTGCTCGATATGCTCAGGTACGAGTTGCAGTCGATGGCACTCATTATCTAAAAGGTATGGCAATGTACTCGGATGACATTCCAAAAGGGTACGACGTCATATTCAATACCAACAAAAATTCCTCAACACCAAAGATGGATGTTTTTAAGAAGATGAAAGACGATCCAGAGAACCCATTTGGTGCCACAATTAGACAAAAGACATATATTGGTAAAGATGGCAAAGAACATTTGTCGGCCCTTAATATTGTAAACGAGGAAGGCGATTGGAACACATGGAAGAAGACCTTATCTTCTCAGATGTTATCCAAACAGAGCACGGCTCTCGCTAAGAAACAGCTAAAACTTGCCTATGATATTAAGAAAGAAGAATTCGATGAGATTTGCTCTTTAAAGAATCCAGTTATTAAGAAGACGCTTCTTGATAAATTTGCCGATAATTGCGACTCATCAGCAGTCCATTTGAAAGCAGCAGGACTACCAAGACAAGCTTCAAAGGTTATTTTACCGTTCCCTGAGATGAAAGATTCAGAAATTTACGCTCCATCATATCGTAATGGTGAAAAAGTCGTACTTATTCGATATCCTCATGGTGGAACATTCGAAATTCCTGAGCTTGTAGTCAACAACAAGAGTAACAAGAAAGCAAAAGGTCTTATTGGTAACGCACAGGATGCTGTTGGTATAAATCCTAGAGTTGCTGAGCGCTTATCTGGCGCGGATTTTGATGGCGACACTGTTCTTGTTATTCCTGTCGGTAAAGTAAAGATTAAAACTTCGGCCCCACTTAAAGGTTTAAAGAATTTTGATCCTAAAGTAGCATATCCTGGATATCCTGGAATGCCAAAGCCTGGCGAAAAGGGTTCTGGATTCGATAAACAGGGTAAGATGGGTGATATTTCCAATCTTATTACTGACATGACCATTAAAGGCGCTCCTGCTGATGATATTGCTGCTGCTGTTAGACATTCAATGGTTGTTATTGATGCTGAGAAGCATAATTTGAACTGGCGACAATCATATCTTGACAATGGCATTGCAAATCTGAAAGCAAAGTATCAAGGAGCTTCCAATGCCGGTGCTTCCACTCTTATTTCTAGAGCAAAAGGCGACAAGAGAGTACCTAAGCGAAAAGATGGTTATAAAGTAGACCCAGAAACCGGTAGAAAGATATTTACTGAGACTGGCGAAACTTACGAGAAGAATGGTAAACAGGTAGTAAGGCTTCAAAAGTCTTCAAAGATGTATGAAACAGAAGACGCATATTCTCTATCGTCTGGTACTGCAATGGAGAATACATATGCTGATCATGCTAATAAATTGAAGGCATTAGCAAATAGTGCTAGAAAGACAAGTCTGACCACTAAGCCAATCCCATATTCTCCAGAAGCTAAAGCTAAGTATCGTCAAGAAGTAGACTCTCTTAATGCGAAACTTAATATTGCTTTGAAGAATCGACCATTAGAGCGAAAAGCTCAGTTATTAGCTAATGAAAGAGTTAAACTGGTTCGTCAGAACAATCCTGACATGGACAAAGATGATATTAAGAAACTTAAGAATCAGGCACTAACTCAAGCTAGACTTCAAACTGGAGCTAGTAAGAAAGCTCGTTTGGTTGATATTACTGATCGTGAGTGGGAAGCAATCCAATCTGGAGCTATATCTACAAACAAGCTATCACAGATAATTCAGAATTCTGACCTTGATATTCTAAAGCAACGATCAATGCCTAGAGAATCAAGAGGTATATCTGACGCTAAGAGAGCAAGAGCTAAGATGCTAGAGTCAAATGGATATACTTTGGCAGAGATTGCCGATAGTTTGGGTGTCTCAACCAGTACTATATCTAAGGTTCTTAATGAATAGTATATTTGTACGAAGGCTAGTTTATATTTATGTGGTGCCTAAAGCATCTATAAGTATTTTCTAGCCTTCTACAAAGGCTTTAAATTATATTTTAGTTGGCTTAGTTTATATTTATGCTTGTTATATTATAGTATATTCTTCGATTATTATATTTTAGCATGACATAATTATATTTTGGACTAACCATAAGAGTATATTTTGGCGTAAGATTATATTTGTAGTGGCTTTAGATTATATTTCCAATGCCTTTGAATTATATTTTACTAGAACCAGTGGTATCTAAGCACGCATTGATTATATTTTTCAAGTCTGTATGCGTATATTTGATTAGAAAAGTATATTTTTAGATGTCATCATTACTCAATTGGATTATATTTTGCTTGATTATGTACCTATATTTGGCCGACTATCAAGGTTTATATTCTAATCTGTAGCTAAAGGAATACAATAGTTTATATTTCAAGGTATATTTAAGGCTATAGATCTATATTCTACCACACTAAAGCGATGGTTTAGTTGTCTATAGTGTAAGTTACATGCTTTCTAGACATAAAACATCACACCGTTTATGTTTGTCGTAGTTTTATAGTTTATATTTTGGAGGTTCTCGATGGCTGTTGCATTGACAACGATCGATAATCCGTATGATCCAATAACTGATTTCGATAACTGGTATCTGTATGACGAACAAAAAGGGTATCACACATCAGGTTACTTAGCAAGACTGATCAAAGATTCCGACGATGTCGATCCTGCGTTCATGGATTTTCAAAAAGAACAGGCCATCGATGAAATCTTGTCAATGGATCAAAGCGGATTCTACAAAAAAGTAGAAAAAGATATAAAATAATATGCGTTATTTGATTATTTTAACCGGGAGGGGGAGGGGTCTCGCGAAAACTCCACCCCTTCTGCATCGCGTTGCTCTCAAAAAATTCCCCGCAGGGGTTTTTCGGAAAAACACTTTCATATGCTGTGGACTTGGGATGAAACCAACACCTCTCCAAAACTGAATTTGGTGCGTTCAGTCTCCTTTCAAGCATAGCATAACTACTCGCATTCTGAGTCCATAGCACATGAAAGTGTTTGTAAAGTCTAGACAATCTAAGCAAAGGAGGAATCTTGGCAAGAGCGAAGAAGCGATTAGCACCGGCTTTGACGCCAGAGGCCAGGGAAAAGCAACTTATATCCTACGCTATAGATTTAGCTGAGCAACAAATCCTTGATGGAACAGCGTCGTCTCAAGTTATTTGTCATTATCTCAAACTTGGATCGACCAGACAAAAGTTAGAGAACGAAAAGCTCGTTCAAGAGAACGAATTGCTCAAGGCAAAGACCGAATCTCTCGAAGCGTCAAGAAGTTCGGAAGCATTGTATCAACAAGCTCTCGATGCTATGCGAAGTTATAGTGGAATTCAATCAGAAGATGAACCGTATGATTAGATCATATTCTGAAATGATGGAACTTGAGTCCTATGAAGATCGCTTAGCATATTTATCACTTGGCGGAATCGTATCACATCCAACATTTGGCGGAAGTAGATATTTAAACCAAGCTCTATACCGATCATACGAATGGCGAGCATTTCGTAACGACATAATAATTAGAGATAATGGTTGTGATCTAGCATGTGAGGATTTTCCAATCAACGACAAGATCTTAATCCATCATATTAATCCACTAACTCTTGATGACATCAAGCAAAGATCTATAAACATATTTGATCCAGACAATGTTGTGTGTGTAAGTCATCTGACTCACGAAGCAATTCATTATGGAACAGAGATTCTGAATAGATCGATGATTGATAGAACACCAAATGACACAACACTTTGGAAGTAGGTGAATCTATTACATGTTTTCTAACACGGCGACTCCTTGGTACTATGGAGACTTCCGCGAAAAAGTTATTAACGGTGAAATTCCGGTTAACAAAGAGATCGTTGACGAGATGAACAGAATAGACGATCTTATTTCTAATCCAGGTATCTGGTACGACGATTCAAAAGTTGAGGGGTATATTAGATTCTGCAATGAAGAGCTAACTCTTACTGATGGGTCTGATATGCATCTGCTTGATACATTTAAATTGTGGGCCGAGCAGTTATTTGGTTGGTGGTATTATGTTGAGAGATCAGTATATGTTCCAAATGCTGATGGTCATGGTGGAAAGTATGTAACTAAGCAAGTCAAGAAGAGACTGATCAATAAACAGTACATAATCACATCAAGAGGATCTGCTAAATCAATCTATGCATCGAGCATTCATGCTTATGGCCTCAATGTTGATACAGAGACTACATCACAAATAGCAACCGCCCCGACAATGAAACAGGCAGAGGAAACTCTGAGCCCAATCAAGACGGCAATCGCTAGGGCAAGAGGCCCGCTGTTTAAATTTTTAACCGATGGCTCTCTTCAAAATACTGCCGCCAGTCGGAAAGATAGAATTAAACTGACACCATCCAAAAAAGGAATCGAAAATTTCCTAACGAATTCGCTTTTGGAAATTCGACCGATGTCAGTTGATAAATTGCAAGGCGCTAGACCAAAGTATTCTTCCGTTGACGAGTGGCTTTCTGGTGAATGTCGAGAAGATGTAATTGGCGCAATCGAACAGGGTGCATCTAAGCTTGATGACTATATTATTCTAGCCACAAGTTCAGAAGGAACTGTTCGAAACGGTGTTGGCGATACTATTAAAATGGAGCTGCTAGATATTCTCCATGGAAAGTATATCAATCCGCATGTTTCGATTTTTTATTATCGTCTTGATAGCATCGAAGAAGTTAATGATCCATCAATGTGGATGAAAGCCTCGCCCAATATTGGTAAGACTGTTTCCTATGAGACGTATCAATTGGACGTCGAGCGAGCTGAGAAGTCTCCATCAACAAGGAATGATATTCTTGCAAAGAGATTTGGCATACCTCTTGAGGGTTATACATATTTCTTTACATACGAAGAGACTCTCCCGCATAGGAAACAAAATTATTGGAAGATGCCTTGCTCTATGGGTGCGGACTTGTCTCGTGGCGATGACTTCTGCGCATTTACATTTTTATTCCCGCTCGGTAATGATCAATATGGCATAAAGACAAGATGTTATATTACTTCTGACACAATGAACAAACTTCCCGTTGCAATGCGAATGAAGTACGAGTCATTCATGGAAGAAGGATCATTGATGGTAATGGATGGCGTTACTCTAAATCTTGACAAAGAGGTTTATGACGACTTAGATAAATTTATTACTAACAATGATTACGACATTCGATCGTTTGGATACGACCCATACAATGCAAGAGAATTCGTTACAAGATGGGAATCAGAAAATGGACCATTTGGAATCGAAACCGTCAAGCAAGGTTCAAAAACTGAAAGCGTTCCACTTGGCGAACTTAAGAAATTGTCTGAAAATCGAAGTCTTTTATTTGACGAAGATTTAATGTCATTTTGTATGGGTAATGCAATAGCATTAATTGATACAAACGGAAACAAGAAGCTATACAAAAAGAAAGCCGAGCAAAAAATAGACTCGGTTGCAGCTATGCTCGATGCATATGTTGCATTTAAACTAAATCGGGATCTATTTGAGTGAGGTGATTTTTAATAATGTATACAGATTATGAACATCTTTACTATAATTCTTTATATCATTCCGGAGTCAAAGGAATGAAATGGGGAGTTAGGAAAAGAGCTGCTGAATATGCAAAATCCATTGGTCAACAACTTGGCTATGGTGGAGTTGTTGCGATTGCAGGTAAAAATATTAAAAGAACATTTTTTGGTGGATCTGGACGACTTTCCGGAGTAATCGCCGGTAGGATTAAAGCGAATGATACACACTATGAGATGAACCACAAGATTAAAAAGAATAAAAAACTAACAAATCAAGAAAAAGCTGAATACTATAAGATTAATGATCGATCAAACAAAATCGCAAAAGGTGTTATTACCGCTGCTATGTATAGAAAACAAATTGTAGTCGGAGCAAAGCTAGCTAAAAATCTAATCAAGATTGCAGCTCTTAACTACATAGAGTACAAAAACAAAACACCTAAAGCTGTAAAAGATTTACACATTGAACGAATTGCTCAAATGGCTCTTCCTCCAGCACGATGAGTTGATTGCTATGAATAATTATCTATATCATTCTGGTGTCAAAGGAATGAAATGGGGAATCCGTAAGGATAGTAAACGAACTGCTGGTCTAAGACAACAGTATCGTTCTGAAAAAGACACATACAAAAAAGAGCTTCTAAAAGCAAAGTACCAAGATTCAAAAATTCGCGATAGAATCGATCAAAACGGGCTATCAAAAAGACAAGAGAAGCTAAAAAACAAATACATCGCTAAAGGTATGAGTAAACAGAGTGCTGAAATAGCTGCCGTAAAAAGAACTGATTTGGAAAAGAAGCTTCTTATTGGTGCTGCTTTGGCTGGCTCTGTTGCTGCTGCGTATGCATATAGAAATCATTTGAGGTATACTACTGGTGATACACTAGATGAGAATAGCGTTATCGGTAGAATTACAAAAGCTGCTGGAGATGAAAAAGTAGCTGGCTTTTATGTATACACCAACGAAAAAGATAAAAAGAAGTATAATACTCTCCTTGTTGGAGAGCATATGTTTCTACGAAGTCGTGGCGTTGATACGTCTGATGGTGCTTTATTTAGAAAATCCTTCCAGGCGACCGGTAAATTGAAAATTGCATCTCCAAATGATTTTAATAAAATTGCGTACGAGCAATATACAAAAGATAAAGATTTTAAAAATACTGTCAATTCTTTAATATCTACTTATGGATCTAACAGCGCTAAAAGAAAATATTATGCCGACAGAAAACTATCAGAGAGAGAAATTGGCGACGTTGTAAATCGAGCAAACGTGCTAAGATCCCATAACGATAGTATTAATAATTCATATAATAAAATGTATGATGCTCTTAAGAAAAAAGGGTATTCTGGATTTATTGATATCAATGATAGAAAATACAGCGGATACAATTCAAAACGACCAACTGTAATTATCGACCCAGACGCCATAAAGAGAAAAGGCGAAGCAGCAATTTCTGGATTCGAAACATTGCATGCATATCATGGATATATGAACTATAATTATAGAAATTTTGCATATAGAACTATAAGAGCTCTTGGAGTTCTAACAGCATCTATATCAGCTATTGGTATTGCTACAAACAATCGCAATACTAATAGGGCAGCAACTAATTACTATAAACGAACTAATGATTCTAGTAAGGGATTAAAAGAAGCATCAATACTTGAAAATAAGTATAATGTTGATAGATTATTGTATGGTAATCGTAGTTCGTATTAAGGAGGTGACAGCGATTGGCAAGTATAAGTGATCGATTTAAAAATGCTTGGAATGCTCTTGTAGATAAGCAAGATAATTATTCTAGGAATTTAAACAATTATGGCGCTGGTTCATATTATAGACCGGATAAAGCTATGGTAATATCTGGATCTGAACGAACCATAATGACCTCTATTACGAATAGGATTTCAGTTGATGTGTCATTGACTAAATTTGAACATTGTCGTGTTGACGATAATAACAATTTTAGTGAGTCAATAGATAGTACACTGAATGAGTGTCTAAAACTAGAAGCCAATAAAGATCAAACTAGTCAGCAATTTATGATTGATCTGATCTCATCAATGCTCGAAGAAGGTGTTGTTGCTGTAGTGCCAATCGATACATCTTGTAGCATTATCAATAACAATTCTTTTGATATTTATTCGATGCGTGTTGCTAAGATTATTGAGTGGTATCCAGACAATATCAAAGTTAATGTCTACAATGATAGGACAGGCAATAAAGAAGACATCATCCTTCCGAAACGTTCAGTTGCGATTATCGAGAATCCATTCTATCAAGTAATGAACAGTCCAAATTCAACTTTGAAAAGATTGACTTATAAGTTGAGTCTTCTTGACCAATCCGATGCGAAGAACAACTCTTCTAAACTGGACATGATCATTAAGTTGCCGTACACAATTAAAAGCGATTCTCAAAAAGAACGTGCTCAAGAGCGAAAAGCAAACATTGAGGATCAATTAAACAATTCTAAGTACGGAATTGCGTACATTGATGCTACAGAACAGATCACACAGTTGAATCGTCCGATCGAGAATGCACTATTACCTCAGATCGAAAGTCTAACTAAGACATTGTATGATCAGCTTAGCATGGATGCTACAATTCTGAATGGAACGGCGACTGCTGACACAATGACAAATTACTACAACCGAGTTGTGACGCCGATAATCAATGCTGTTACTTTGGAGTTTACTAGGAAGTTTCTCACAAGGACCGCAAGGTCTCAGAAGCAAGCTATTATGGCATTCCAAAAGCCATTTAGTTATCTTACTGTTACCCAGATCGCTGGCCTTGTTGATTCTCTGAGCCGTAATGAGGTTCTAACTGGTAATGAGTTTAGGCAGGCACTTGGTTTTAAACCATCGTCTGAACCATCTGCTGATGAGCTCAGGAACAAGAATCTCATTGACATGAGTCAAGTTCAAAATGGTGGCGATTCACAGTACTATCCGGATCAGCAGTACCAAGATCAGCAATACTACCCTGAGGAGGAACAAGATTATGGCTACAGTCCTCAGCAGTATTAAAGATTATCTGGCAGTAAACGATACGGACGTATTTGATCAAGAGATTTTAATGCTAGTTCATTCAGCACTTTCTTCGCTTGATCAAATCGGCAAGGTAACTATTCCTAGCGAGATTACTAATTCGACAACATGGGAATCAATTTGTCAAGACGGCAAATTAAGACCATTCGTTAAGAATTACGTGTTCTGTAAAGTTAGATTAATTTTTGATCCTCCATCGTCGTCAATCGTTGCTGATGCAATTAATAAGTCAATTGCTGAAAGTGAATGGAGATTTTATTATGGCTCGGAGGTAAAATAATGTATACAAGCTATAATAATGTTTACAATTCATTTCTAGAGCATTCTGGAAAGAAAGGTATGAAGTGGGGAATTCGAAATTCCGTAAAACGACTTAAGAACAGGATTAAGAATCCTCATTATTCTAAAGACTACAAACAGACTAAAAATCTTAGACGAAAAAGCTCAAAATATCTATCAAATAATCAGCTTCGTGAGTTGAATAAACGGATGGAACTCGAGCAAAACTACAATAGGCTATCAACTACTCCATTGAACCGAGGGTTTACGATTGCTAGGAATATTATCGCCATTAGCGGTACTATTGCTGGTCTATACGCAATGCGAAACCAGAGGTTCGTCAAAGACGGAGTTAATTTAGTAAATGGCATTATTTCAAAGAATAGGAAGTAGACATGAAAAAACTATTTAAAGTATTTTCTGTGCTTACGCTCTTAGCGTTTATTGTTTTTTCTTTTCTATACTTCACTAGGAACGAGTTATTTACTAATACAACTCTGTATTGTGTCGTATGTATATTCTACGTAATTAATTGCGTGACTATGATTAGTTTAATGAATAGCTATCCAATTGTGGGTGGAACTCTGATCGTCTCTAACGACGAAGAGCCATATCGATTTGAATTCAATACCCTACTTTCGGAATTAGAGAATGAGAAATCATTCATTATAGAGATTGATAGAGGTAAATAATGTACACTGATTACAATAATCTCTATTCCTCATATTTATCACATTCCGGAAAGAAAGGCATGAAGTGGGGAATTAGAAACAAAAAAAAACAATTAAATAAAGTTGAAAGTAAAAAAAAAGTAAATATTAGTGACGATAAAAAGAAAAAGCAACAAGATAAACTACTAAAATTATATAAACAGAGAAAAGAGGCAAACTGGTATGCCGCAAATGCACTTATAGCTGCGGCAATCACTATACCTATTGGGGCATTAATGACAACCTCATATAACAATACTATCGCGAAGGCTGGCGAGGCATTAATTACAAGTTCTGGGCTTGCCATGGCGACGGCTGGCGCTTACGCCGGACAATCAATCAGTCTAAAAAATGAGCAAAAACGCCTACAAGCGAGATATGGTCACAGCCTCGACGAATCTAATATGAAATATCATCCACTAAAAGGAACTATTAGTTATGGTCAGAAAGGAAAATAATGACACTATCAAATAAAGCTTATGATACTCTTCAGTGGGTATGCCGTATTTTTATTCCGGCATTCATTACTCTTTATATTGCCGTAAATGGAGTTCTTATCTCTAATGGCCTTACTGGTCTACCATATCCAGAAGTGGTGACCGGAATCGTTGCTGCCGTAAACGTATTTATTGGCGCATTGATGGCTAAGTCCTCAGCAGATTTTAAGAATTCCGAATCTGTTGATACTCTGTAATGTATAGCAACTACAATGATCTCTACACTTCTTCCTTATATCATTCCGGAATCAAAGGCATGAAGTGGGGTGTCCGGCGTAAAGCAAAAAAAGATGCAAAAGAGTACACTAAAGCTAAATCTTTTTATGGTGAAGGTGCTGGAACTCGTAGAAAGCTAATCAAACAGAAAGTTGAGTATAACTCTAAGCATATTCCAGGCTATAAAGAGGCATTCGACCATTACGTCAAAAATACTGATATGAACAAGCGAGCAAATCAGGCAGTCAGAGAGCGAAAAGTTAAAGACGCAAAGAACTCTGCTGGAAAGGCTGTTCGTGGCGTTGGTAATATTTTGGCTGGAAGAATGCAATTTGTAGGTGGATCAATGCTTATTGGTTATACTGCTTTAAGGATCGGTCAGAAATACGGAGCTATTCCATCAAATGACGTTTTGCTGGATAGAGCGTATAATATCGGTAAAAATGTTATGAGAGAATTTGGAAACAAAGTTAGGCGGTAAGAATTAATGTATTCTAATTTTGAAATGACTTACAATTCATACTTAATGCATCATGGTACTAAAGGTATGAAGTGGGGTGTTAGGCGCACAGTTGTAAGACGATCTATCATGCCTGGTAAGTGGGGTATTAGGCGTACAGTTGCAAGTCAACATAACCTAGACATTAAGAATAATTGGACCGTAGCAAAAAACAAAGCCAAAGCCGGAGTCCTAAGTAAACAATCAGAAGAATATATTCATGCTAGAGACGCACGAATGAAGAATCTTGGAGGACGTGCTCTCGCTTTTGCTGGTGGATATTGGAAAAGCGATCAAGGTAGATATTACCAGCATAGAGCAAAGGGTAGAAGCGTAGTTAACGCCGCAGCCAGAGTTTACGTAAGAAAAGCTTTAATCGGAGCTGCTGCTGGAGCGGTAATGTCCATTGGATATAATAAGGTGATGGGCAATATTTAGGAAAGAAGATTCTATGAACTATGATTTTTCTGGTTGGGCTACCAGGAATGATCTTAAATGTTCTGATGGACGAATCATTCGTTCTGGGGCGTTTAAAGATTGCGACGGTAAACAAGTGCCGTTGGTCTGGCAGCATCAACATAACGGAGTAGAAAACGTTCTTGGACATGCTATCCTAGAGAATCGACCAGAGGGTGTTTATACCTATGCCGTATTTAACAACACTGAGTCTGGTAAGATGGCGAAAGAAGCTGTCCAGAACGGCGACATTAAGCAATTATCAATTTACGCAAACAAGCTAAAGCAGAATGGCTCTAATGTAATGCATGGAGTTATTAGAGAAGTTAGCTTGGTTCTTGCTGGGGCAAATCCCGGCGCAATGATTGACACTGTTATTGCACACAGCGATGATGGTTCAGAGGAAGCAGTAATCTATACAGATACTGATATCGAATTGTATCATGCAGCTACAAAAAAGGATGAAGATACAGATGAGACTGATCCTGAAGTAGTTGAAGATAATCAAAATGGAAGTGTTGACGAAAGGACACAAAACATGGATCCACAGAATGCACAGGCACAGGCTCCACAGGGTCAGGCTCCAGTACAGGGCGACAAGACCATTCAGGACGTTATCGATGAGATGACTGACGAGCAGAAGGACGTATTGTATTATCTCGTAGGTATGGCAGCGCAGCAGGGTGAGGCTACAGGCGAGGAAGATGTAGAGGATGAAGATATGAAGCACAATTTGTTCGATGCTGAGGGTGATTACCTCGCACACTCTGCTGAGGATATGGAAGAGGTACTGCGCGACGCAAAGCGTTATGGCTCCCTAAAGGAGTCCGCACTCCAGCACGGTATGGAGGACATCACTCTTGGCGACGCTCTTCAGCACAGCATCACTGATGTTGGTTTCCTGTTCCCAGATGCTAAGACCATCGGCGCAGAGCCAGAGTTTATCTCTCGTAAGATGGACTGGGTTGAGGACGTTATGAATGGCGTTTCTCGTACTCCTTTCTCCCGTGTTAAGTCTATCTTCGCAAACATCACTGAGGATGAGGCAAGGGCTAAGGGTTACATCACTGGTAAGGAGAAGAAGGAAGAGGTATTCAAGCTTCTGAAGCGTACCACTGATCCACAGACCATCTATAAGAAGCAAAAGATGGACCGTGACAACATGGTTGATATCACTTCTTTCGATGTTGTTGCTTGGCTCAAGAAGGAAATGCGCATGATGCTCGATGAGGAGCTTGCCGGCGCTATTCTTTGCGGTGACGGTCGTACTTCAACCGATGACGATCACATCTCTCACGATCACATCCGCCCAATTTGGCAGGACCAGAATCTCTACACTACTAACGTTGCTGTAGCAGTCAAGCCTGCTGAGAAGGATGACGAGAACAAGGTATACGGCAAGATGATCAAGGCAATCATCAAGGCACGTAAGAATTATCGCGGTTCTGGTAACCCAGTATTCTACACTACCGAGGATGTTCTCACTGGTATGCTTCTTATTACCGATTCTACTGGTCGTGATATTTATGAGTCTCCAGAGAAGCTTGCTCAGAAGCTGCGCGTTTCTAAGATCGTTACCGTTCCTGTTCTTGAGAACAAGACTCGTGTCGGTTCAGATTCTAAGCGCTATCAGCTTCAGGGTATCATTGTAAACCTCAAGGACTACAATGTTGGTGCTGACAACGGCGGTGCTGTAACTCTGTTTGACGACTTCGACATTGACTACAATGCTCAGAAGTACCTCATTGAGACTCGTTGCTCTGGTGCTCTTGTTAAGCCATACTCCGCTATCTCTGTTGAGATGACACTCGAGGCTTAGTATTTCTATGGATGAGTTCTCTTATCTATAGAAGATAGGAGAAATTCAAAATGGGAAAGTTTTATGGCAATATTGGTTTTGCAACAACAGAAGAAACTCAACCAGGAATTTATGAAGAAGTAATTTCTGAAATACGCTACAGGGGCGATCTTCAAAAGATCTATAGACGATCCGATGGAGGCGCTCCTGTAGATAATATTACTCTTCAAAATCAAATCAGCATTATTGCCGACGCATTTATTAACGATAATTTCATGAACATTCGTTATGTCGAATATGCTGGTTGCAAATGGAAGATCACTTCTGTCGAAGTTGCAACGCCAAGGATTATTTTGTCGATTGGAGGTAGGTATAATGCAAACTCTTACGGACAATAGACTCGACTTCCATCAAAAGTTGGAATTTGTTTGGGATGAGACATTCCTAACCGGAAAAACCTACTTTCAACCGCCATCAAACATAAAACTAGAGTATCCATGTATGGTTTATGAACCTAGCGGTATTGAAAATCGCAATGCGGATAATGAGCCATACAGACGTAATTTCAGATATTCGGTTAAAGTGATTAGTAAGTCTCCTTTACACCCAGTAATCGACAGACTTTTAGATTTTAAGTATGCTACTTACGATCGTCACTATGTTGCCGATGGTCTGAATCATGACGTATTTACTATTTACAATTAGATTGGACATTATAGATGGGTAAACAAATTAGTTGGGACGAGACTGGTTCTCGTTGGTTTGAGAATGGCTGCGATCGCGGCGTTCTCTATGTTCAGGGTGATACCGGCAATTATCCTAAGGGTGTTGCTTGGAACGGTCTGACTAAGGTTACCGAGGCTCCTGAGGGTGCTGCTGCAAATAACCTTTATGCGGACAATATTAAGTATGCTTCTCTTCGTTCTGCTGAGTCTTTCAAGGCAACGATCGAGGCTTATACTTATCCTGATGAGTTCGGCGAGTGCGACGGCTCTGTTGAGGTAGCAAAGGGTATCAAGGCTGGCCAGCAGACTCGTAAGGCATTTGGTTTCTCTTATCGTACTAATATTGGTAACGATACTGGTACCACTTCTGACGATGGTTACTACATTCACCTCGTTTATGGCGCTACCGCAGCTCCATCTTCTCGTAACTACGAGACTGTTAACAACTCTCCATCTGCAATCACTTTCTCTTGGAGTGTTGAGACCACACCAGTTAATGTTAAGGGCATTAAGCCAACCTCAACTCTGACTATTGATTCTCGTAAGGTTACCAAAGAGAATCTTAAGAAGATCGAGGATAAGCTCTATGGTACTGAGACCACAGATCCTATTCTTCCACTTCCTGACGAGATTGTCACTCTTGTCGGTGGTACACCAGGTACACCACTTCACGGTTAATAAAAACATTTTTTTTTTTGATAAGGAGTTAACTCATGTACAAGAAGACTATTGAGTGCACTGACTTTGATGGTAATAAGATTAAGGACGATTACTATTTCAATTTCACAAAGGCTGAGATTCTGGAGTTTGATAACTCTGAGGTCGGCGGTATGGAACAGTATATCGAGCGTATCCAGAAAGAGAAGGACAACACTAAGCTGTTCAAGCTCTTCAAGGATCTTATTCTTAAGGCTTACGGCGAGAAGTCTCAGGACGGCCGTAGGTTCATCAAGTCCGAAGAAAAAGCAATCGAGTTCTCTCAGACTGAGGCATACTCGGAGCTTGTTATGGAACTAGTTTCTGATGCAGACGCGGCGGCCGAGTTCGTCAATAGCGTATGTGCTAGCGTACTTAAGGATCAGAAGCTTAATCCAGTATCTAAGTAAGGAGGGATGTTAGAGAGTGCTTCAAATAACTATTCCAGAAGTCGAATTGTACGACGAAGAAAGAGCCGAGTTCTCGTTTAAAAAAGAGATAGTATTATCACTGGAGCACTCTCTCATCTCTATTTCAAAATGGGAGTCAAAGTGGCATAAACCATTCTTAACTTCCGAAAAAACTGAAGATGAGATATTAGATTACATTATTTGTATGTCTGTTGGAAAAAGAATTACTCCAGCAGATCTAGAAGGAATAACTAAAGAAGATCTTGAAGCCATAAATAATTATATTGACGATCCAATGACTGCTACAACATTTTCATCTGGATCTACATCTGGTCAAACAAAGTTTGTTACATCGGAGTTAGTATATTATTGGATGGCTAAAGCTAGTATTCCTTTTGAGTGCGAAAAGTGGCATTTTAATCGGCTTATGACATTGATTAGAGTTTGTATGGAAGAAGACAACACTAAGAAAGAGATGTCACCCGACGAAATAATGCGACAAAATCGAGAATTAAACGAAAGGCGTCGAAGGGAGATGCACACTAATGGATGATACAACTAAGTTTGATGTTGCTATTAGTAATATTGAAGATAATCATGAGGGCGCTCCAGACGATTACAAACCCGAGGAAGACGGTCCTAAAGATTTAGGAGATAAGTAATGGGTTTTACAGTTTCAGAATTTATCCAATGCCATGGCTCTAACATGGATTGGGGTCGAGGTGGAAAAAGTGTAAGCTATATTGCCGTTCACTACACCGGCACTAATGCTTCTGGTCATAATAATCTTGTTTATTTTTCTGGTCCAAACCGCAATGCTTCAGCACATTATTTTGTTGATACAGACGGTACAATTTCTCAGAGTGTATCTGAGCGAGATACTGCTTGGGCTGTTGGTAACTACGATCGCAATCAGAGGTCAATCTCTATTGAGTGTGTCTCCGATGGCTCTGCTCCTTTTACAGCCGCTCAGATTGCATCACTTCGAGCAATTGTAACTGATCTGATGTATCGATACGGAATTACTGCTGATCGAGTTATTCGTCACTACGATGTAACTGGTAAGCATTGTCCCGCACAGTATGTTGACGAATCTGCTTGGGCTGCATTGAAGAACCAGATCACTTCAACATATGTTGGAGAACCAAAGTGGGTTCATAGTCCAAACGGCTGGTGGTATCAGCGTAGTGATGGTTCATATCCTGCGAATGAGTGGATGTGGGTCACTGATGCTTGGTATTGGTTCAACGGTCAAGGATATATGGAGACTGGTTGGCATTGGATTAATGGAAAGTGCTACTACCTTTCCGAGTCCGATGACACAATCGGTAAGATGGTAAGCGGAATGCAATCCATTAATGGCGCTAAGTATTTCTTTGCTCCAACCGGTGAGTTACAGTTTGGATGGGTCAAGTACGACGACAATTGGTATGTTACCGATGACAAATGGGGCATCATTCAAACTAGCCAGTGGTATTTCAAGGATAATACTTGGTATTGGCTTGACGGTGATGGTCATATGGTCACTGGTCACCAGACAATTGATGGAAAGCAATACCTATTTGACGACTCTGGTGCAATGCAGACAGGACTTCGTGAAGTAGAAGGCGATACATATTTGTTCAGTGAGTCTGGTTCGATGGTAACTGACACACTTTACATCAATCCCGATACCAAGAAGCTTTCTGCATTTGATCATGATGGTCGAATGATTAAGAATCATGTTCTCTCGGTCAACATTGACGAGAACGGAACTGTCACAGGCATCAAGAGTATTGATTAATTCAAAATGGGGGTGAAGCATGATAAGCTTTAAAGAATCTGGAGATTTTAAGAATCTAGAGAAGCTTTTATCTTTTTCTAAAAGAGCAAACATAGAAGCAATTCTTAATAAGTATGGTCAGATTGGAGTAGAAGCCTTATCTGCTGCAACCCCCTCTCGTTCTGGCAAAACTGCAAGTAGCTGGAACTACAAAGTAACAAGAAGTAAAGGAAATTTACAAATAGATTGGTATAACACAAATACTAATAAAGGTGAAAACATAGCGATTCTTATTCAGTACGGACATGGCACTGGAACTGGCGGTTATGTACATGGTATCGATTATGTTAACCCTGCTATGAAACCGATATTTGATCAATTATCTAGAGATTTATGGATGGAGGTTAATGCTTAATGGCCGAAACTGTCGACAATAAAGTTGTACGTGTGCAATTTGATAACCAACAATTTGAGCGAGGAGTTAGGCAAACAACCTTATCTCTTCAGAATCTTAAACAGTCTCTTAAGATGGAAGATTCTAGTAAATCCATCGAAAAAGTTACATCAGCTCTTAAGAATATTAACCTCGATGGTTTGAATAGTGCTCTAGACTCGATCAAGAATCGTTTTAGTGTAACCGGAATGGTTGCTCTTAACATTTTGTCTAGTATTGCAAGCAGAGCTGTATTTGCGGGACAACAATTAGTGTCGTCTTTCACTATGACGCCATTGATTGATGGTCTTAGAGAGTACGAACTCCAGTTGCAGTCTCTTCAGACAATCTATGCGAATGTTTCACCTAAAGGATATTCTCTCGATGATGTAAATGCGTCTTTGGATGAGTTAAATACTTATGCCGATAAGACGATTTATAAATTCGGCGAGATGACAAGGAACATTGGTACATTTACTGCTGCTGGCGTTGACCTTAAAGAAGCAACAAAGGCTATTCAGGGTCTTTCTAACCTTTCAGCTATGACTGGTGCTACAGCTGAACAGTCAGCAAGAGGTTTGTATCAGGTTTCTCAGGCATTATCGACTGGCTTCTTTCGCCAGATTGACTGGATGTCAATGGATAATGCAAACATGTCTAATGCACAGTTTAAAGACATGCTTGTTCAGATTGCGGATAAGCGAAACAATAACGCTGCTTCGAACGCAATCAAGAGCAAAGGAAGCTTTAGGGACTCTCTTGAAAAACAATGGCTTACCAAAGACGTTTTCTTGGAGGCGTCCAACATTCTTGGTGAGGTTGTTGATAGCGAAGAAGCCTATCAGAACCTGATGAAGAAGATTATTGATAGTGGATACACTGAAGCACAGGCTAAGCAATTTGCTAATATGGCCAAGATGGCTTATGAATCTGCTACCAAGATTAAATCATTCACTCAGCTTGTCGATACACTTAAGGAATCCTTGGGTACTGGATGGGCTGATATTTGGCGAACTGTAATTGGCGACCTATCTGAAGCAAAAGAGCTTTGGACTGGTGTATATGAGAAGATTAATCCGTTTATTGATGCTTCCTCAAAAGCTCGTCTCGAACTTGCTAAAACATGGAAAGAGATGGGTGGCAGGACTGAGGTAATTAACGGCATCTCAAACTTCTTTGATAATTTTGTGTCAATTGCAAAGGCCGTTCATCAAGCATGGGTCGACGTATTCCCACCAATTACCGCAGAAACATTATACAATCTATCTGTAAGGTTCCGTGAACTAAGCGAGAATCTAAAGCCAACAGAAGAAACTCTAAGTCGAATCGGAAGAATCGCTAAGGGTCTATTCTCAATTCTCGATATGGGTCGAAAGACAATTGTTGGTGTAGCAAAAGCCTTCGCCGCTTTATTCCATATCGATCTTGGAGCTCCTCTTGAGCTTTTAGCCAAAATAGGAGACTTCTTTACAGATTTAAACTCTAAATATTCTACTTTAACGTTTGATGTTATTGCTGAGAAGATTAAAGACTGGAAGAATTCCATTAAAGAGGGAATTGACAGTCTTGTTAATGGCATTAAAGACCTCTTTGGTAAGATCAGAGATAAAATTGAAGATGCTGCTGGATTTAAACCAGAATCTATTCTCGACGCAATCACAGCTGTATTTGTAACCGTCATAAAAGCGTTGCCAGGACTTATTACTAATTTCCGTGGTACGATAATGAACATATTTGGACTACTTGGAGATCTTAAAGACTGGATTAAAGACCATATTTCGCTAGATGAAGTAATGTCTGGTATTTCTACAGCTGGTCTTGTTGTTATGGCTAAGTCTCTCATTGGTGTAGCCAAGACAATTAAAGAGTTCTTCGATAATTTGCCATTTGTTGGTACCGGTGGCAAAGGTAAAGGTGGAGACTCTGGGTCCGGCGGTGGTCCTGGTGATATTATTGGTAATATTTCTAATTTGTTGAATGGTCTGACTGAGTCTGTTAAGAATATGACCAGTACGATCAAGATTAGTCAGCTTATCATCATTTCCACATCCGTATTAATGATTGCTAAAGCAATTGACATGCTTGCTAAGATCGATCAAGATAAACTGATGGGAAGCTTTGCTACTGTTACTGCTATCCTTGCAGTTCTTGGCAAAGTTATGTCCGTGATGTCTAAATTTGCTCATGAATTTACTCTTGGTAATAGCTTGTCTGTATCTATGGTGGTAATAGCGTTTACGCATTCTATTAACACGATTAGTAAAGCGATTAAACGCCTATCAGACCTTGACCAATCAAAGATGATGGGCAGCGCTACGACTTTAGCCATCCTTATGGGCGTTATGGTTAAAGTAATGAAGGGCTTGGCGGAAGTTAAGGGTCTGGATGCTGCTAAGGTATCTCTTGCTCTTATTGCTATGAGTCATGCTATTAATATTATTTCTAAGACAGTCAAAACATTTAGTGCCCTTGATCCAAAAGATCTAACAAAGGGTGTAATTGGCGTAACCGCAATGCTAACAGCTCTTGGCATTGCAATGCGAATCATTGATGAGACTAAGATTAGTGTTGGTACATCTGTTGCTCTGCTAGCTATGGCTGCGGCTGTTAAAGTACTTCAAAATAGTGTCATTTCCTTTAGCGAAATGGAACCGGCAAAACTAGTACAGGGAATTCTTGGTATTGCAGGAGCAATTGGCGTATTAGTACTTGCTCTTAGAGCTATGCCAACTGAGAAAGTATCTGTATTTAATTCACTATCTATGCTTATTCTTGCATTTACATCTGATATTGTTGCTAATGCTATTGTTAAGCTGTCACAGATTGATTGGCAAGCTGGTACAAACGGTCTAGCGATGCTAGCAATCATGCTTACCGAGATGGTGCTAGTCACAAAAGCTATGAGTGGCCTTGGTTCTGGTTTCTTAGGGAACATGGGGGCTGTAATTGCTATTACTGCATTGTCGTTGGATTTATTTGTTATCGCAGAAGCAATTAAGAAAGTCTCCGAGATAGACGTTGGCGCTGCTTTGCCAGCTCTTGGTATTCTTGCTGGTGCAATGCTCGTTCTTGGCGGCATTGTTACAGCTATGGGGTATTTGAATCCTGGTGGAGCAATCCTCGCTGGAATTGCTTTAACCATCACCACGAATGCTCTTATTCCATTAGCTCAAGCATTTACAACATTGTCGAGTATTTCTTCTGATGGTGTTGAGAACGCACTTAGAGCATTGAGTACAAGTCTTGTAGTGCTTGCTGGAATTACGACATTCCTTGGTATGCTACCAATGGGTGCTGGCTTACTTGGATCTATTGCACTTAGCTTTATTTCTTTAAGCCTTATTCCTATTGCTATGTCACTTGAAACCTTGTCTAAGCTTACTGACAAAGATCTTGGTAAGGGCATTAAAGCAATAGTCACTACTATTGGATCAATGGCTGGCATTGCAACATTTATTGGTGCATTTGCTCCGCTATCTATTGCTGGTGCAGCAACACTTGCAATTATGAGTGGTGTCCTTATTCCAATGGCCGCATCATTTAAAGAAATGGGCAGCATTTCAGAAGACATCATGATATCTGGAATAACTAATATTGTCTCCGCAACAGCTACATTGGCTATGATCTCAGTTCCTTTGAGTCTTGTAGCACCATTGATGGCTATTGCTGGTGCTTCATTATCTGTTATTTCTGGTCCATTGGTCGGAATTAGCAGAGCCTTAGCCGATTTTGCAGATGTCGGTAAACGTGGCGAGCAAGGCGCTGAGAATATTAGAAAGTCTCTCGAAGCCATTGCCGTTGGATCACTGCTAAATACGCTTAGCGGCTTTGGTGCTGACGCATTAGCAAAGATTGCTCCGGTTATTGGTGACCTTGCTGACGGAGTGTCAAAATGGAGTAAAGTTAAGATTAATAGCTCTCTTGAAGATGGACTCAAAGCACTTGGCAATGGTCTATCATATTTGTCTTTTGATGACTGGGGAGCAGATGTAGTAAATAAGGTTCATGAAAATATTGGTTCACTGGCCGATAGTGTTGCTAAGTGGTCAGATGTAGAATTGAATCCAAGTCTTGAGGCTTCTTTGAGCGCTCTTGGTCGTGGTTTAGATGGATTAAACTTCGACATGCTTGGTGCTGCATCCGTTGCTATTTCTGCTGACAGCATTGGCACACTTGCTGGGTCTATTGCTAAGTGGAACGGTGTTGAAATCCCAGATACACTTGGAGTTGGACTTTCTGTACTGGCAGAGGGACTTAATTCGTTTGGTCTTCTTGATATATTTAGCTCAATGTCTGTTGAGAATATTACAGGACCATTAAGTGAGCTTCCTGATGCTATTAAGAAGTGGACAGCACTGGATCTAAACAAGGATGCACTAGACAATATTTCAACTGGTATGGCTAAGATTGCCGACGGCATTCGTAACTTCGCATTGACGGATTTCTTCTCGACTGGCGCTGCTGAGGCCACTGGCAATGCATTAAACGTATTGGCAGAAGGTGTAAAACAATTTAGAGTTGTCGTTGTGCCAAAAGATATCCAAAACGATTTACGAAGGTTGGCCGAAGGAGTTGGCGAATTCTGGAATAAGGGTTGGGGTGCTGATACACTAAGTTCTCTTGGTCCTACGCTTACTGATTTGGCTGCTGGAATTAGGTCTTGGTCCGGTCTTCAGGTTCCCGACAATATTCAATATCAGCTTACATTAATTGCTAATGGCTTAGCTCAGTTTGATGAACTTGGCGGAGCTACAGCGGATAATATTAAACAATTGAGTTCTGCAACTGGCGAATTTGCTTGGGCATTGTCTACTATGAGCGGAGTTGACGGCGCATCTGTTGCATCTTCAATCTCCGATCTTGTAAATGGTCTTGCTGAAGATCCAGAGAAAATGACCGCTATTTCTACGGCGTTCAGCGAGCAGCTAACAGCTATGACTACAGCTATTACGGAGAAGTCTAGCGAGATTAGTGCCGCTATGGACTCGATGATTCAGCAGGTTACAGAAAGCATTCAAAATGGGAGTGGATCGTTTACTGAAGCCGGAAACGGAATTGGTAGTGCAATAGCCGATGGTATTTCTGCCGGTGTCGCTGCTAAGAACGGCGATATTAGCGCTGCTATGTCGTCAGCTATGACTGAAGCATCCAACACCGTATCTAGTGAATCTAGTAAAGTTTACGAATCTGTATACAACACTGGATCTGAGATTATTGGACAGCTTGCTAGCGGAATTGCTTCTAATAATACAGCTGCAACCGAAGCAGTTTCTGGTATTATGAGCTCCATTGTAAGTGAACTTAATAGTCACGGTCAAGAAATCTACGATGCTGGTTGGTATCTTGCTGATGGTCTGGCAAATGGTATCCGAGCTAACCAGAATAAAGTTGTAAATGCTGCGGACGCAATTGCAAAGGCAGCAATGGAAGCCTCTAAGGCTAGATTACAAATTAAATCCCCATCAAGGGTAATGCACGAACAAGGTATGTATGTCTCACTTGGCCTTGCGAACGGTATGCTTGCGTTTAAGGATAAAGTTATTGCTGCGTCGTCTGATGTAGCATCCGATGCTGTATCCTCTATGGAAAGCAATCTAAATGCGCTTAATGGTAAGTCATACAAGCCTAATATTTCACCAGTCATTACTGGTAAGATGGATGGATTATTTGGTAGTCTTCGTCTTGGTACGTCTATGCGACTTAATGCTGAAGTAAACGCTATGTCTAAGGATGGATCTATGATTGTTAATTCAATTAATAACCTTAGGTCTGATATGGATAAGTATACTACAGCACTTATGGAAGCTGACACTTCTATCAATATTAATCAAACGAATCTATCGCCTAAGGCACTTGACCCTAGCGATGTATATCGAAATACGAAGAATGCTATGTCAATTGCTCGTCATAGGGGGTAGTAAAATTAATGATTAAAAGTATTAAAGTTACTAACAAAAAGAAAGATTCAAAAGAATTTATTCTCGATAGGGGCATTGAGTCCGGTTTTCTTATTACTAAGATTTCCGGGCTCGGCCCGGTCGAGGCTGATGTATCAGTTAGTAACGTTGTAACCTTTGACGGTGGTGTATATAATTCTGCTAGAGCTAAGACACGCAATATTGTTATCGAGTTTGCTTTGCATGGTAACGATGTTGAAGCTCAGAGACTAGAATTGTATAAATATTTTCCTCTTAAAGAGAAAGTAACCATCGAAGTCAAGACTGGAACAAGACACGCTGCTACGTACGGATATATTGAACGAGTTGAGCCTGAGATTTTCGAAGAGACTCAACATATTCAAATTTCTATTATATGCCCCGATTCTTATTTCACAGACATTCAAAATGGTGTTGAGAAACTGTATTCATTTTATGCTATTTCTCCAAATTTTGAATTCCCATTTTCTAATGAATCTCTAACGACAGCTCTTTTGGAGTTTGGTATTATTCGAGGAAACTTCGTACATGATATTTATTATACAGGCGAAGTTGAAACCGGATTTGTCATGTCATTTTCTCCATTTGGCGACCTTAACAAGAAGATTCGTATTTCTAATGTCGATACTGGCGAGAATATGACAATCGATCTTGGGGTTATTCAGAAGGTAACTGGTAAGACATTTTCTTCATCCGATGAGTTGTCTATTTCTACAATTAAAGGTTATAAATATGTTCTTCTGTCAAGAGCGGGAAAGACATATAACGTTCTTAATTGCTTGGATAGGTCTTCAGATTGGCTTCAGCTATCTCAAGGACATAATAAATTCGCTTACGCTATTACGGATGATCCAAACCAACAGGTAAGATTTGAAATTAGGACTACCAATCTATTATTTGGAGTATAGTTATGATAACGCCATATATTTTGAATCGAGAGTTCGAAACGGTTCGCATGTTAGATGATTATATTTCATTTATTTGGACTGATCGCTTTAATAAATGTGGCGATTTCGAAATTATTCTCCCATACGATCCTAATCTATTTGATTATCTGAAACAGAACTGGTATGTAGTAAATCCAGAATCTGAGCACACAATGATAATCGAATCTATTTATGTCAAATCTGAGGCTGATGGCGAAGATACAGTAAAGATTTCTGGACGATCATTGGAAAGTATTTTAGATAGGCGAATTGCGTGGGGTCTAGAGTATCATAACAAGACAGTGCAAGACTGCATAATTGACACGATCACGTCAAATTGTATCCAGTCATCTGCAAGTGCTAGAAATATTAAAGGTCTATCGACTGCTTGGAATTATGATGAAAAATTAAAGTCAATGAAAATTGAAACCCAATTTACTGGCGATAATATTTATGAACTAACCACAAATTTGTGCAGTAAATATGGAATCGGTTTTAAATTGACAATGCCAACTGATGGTAACTTCATTTTTAAACTCCTAACCAATGAAGATAGATCATACAACCAAACTAAGAATCCAGTTGTTATATTTTCTCCAGCATTTGAGAACTTATTGAATGCCAATTCGTACGAATCTAATCAAGATTACAAAACTGTAGCTTTGGTTGGCGGCGAAGGAGAAGGTAACGATCGTTGGTACAAGTCTAATGATTGGACTGGAGATACAGGATTAGATAGACGAGAGTTATTTGTGGATGCTCGTGATCTAAGAACAAAAGTAAGGGATCCTGGTTCAAAAACAGAACGAACTTTGAGCAGTAGCGAATATTATTCTACACTTAATACTAGAGGTGATAGAGAACTAGCAAAACATCAAGTCACAACCATTTTTGATGGAGAGCTTGAATCTACACGTTCGCAATTTAAGTATAAGCAAGACTATAATATTGGTGATATCGTTCAAGTAGAGGACAAATATAGGCGGATGTTTACAGCCATGATTACTGAGTATATTTATTCATATACTGACTCCGCTATTAAATGTTACCCAACATTTGAAGTAATAAATAAGGAGGTAAAGTAGTGGCTATAACTTATGGTTTTTATAACTCGCAAAATGGAGACAGGAAATACGATGCTGTCCAGTTTGGCGAGATTTTTGACGGCGTTATTTGTGATGGTGTGTATCAGTCTATTGGATCTGCATTTTTGGTCAAGCCATCGACTGGCACAAGTGTGTCCGTTGGTACTGGTAGGGCATGGTTTAATCACACTTGGATTAAAAACGACTCTGATTTTCAGGTATTGCTTAACTCTGCTCACCCAATTTACGATAGAATTGATGCTGTTGTATTTGATGTTAACTCTGGTTCTAGGGTAAATTCAATTACTGTGGTTCAAGGTGAACCAGCAGAAACACCAGTAAAGCCAACAATTGGAGCCGGATCAAGTAGGCAATATCCAATTGCTTATATTACAGTACGAAAGGCTGCGACATCAATTGCAATTTCGGACATTGACTATAAGGTTGGAACTAAGGATTGTCCTTTTGTTACTGGACCATTGACTACAATAACGATCGAACGTTTTGTTGAGGCTTGGTCTTCTGAGTGGAATGACTGGATGAGCCATGCTAAGGACGAATATTCTTCGAATTTAGCAACAAATAAGAGTCAGTTCGAGACTTGGTTCCACACAATGCAAGTCAATCTCAATTCTAATGTTGCAACGAATCTTCAAAACCAGATTACAGAATTGACTAAGAAAATCGATTTGATGGCTTCTGGTGGATATTCTGTAGTGTCGATTGAGGACTCTGCCGGCAGACCGGTGATGGATAGCAATGGCGCGCCAATTACTGGTCAGAGAAAATACAATGGAGAATAGGAGTATATTTAATGAAAATTACAGAGTATGCACGAACAACTAAAGTTTCAGATACTGACGTTCTTTTGATCGATGGTTCGTCTGGAACAAAGACAGTTACTATTGATCAGCTGAAGTATTCTTTATTTGAGAATAATCCGGTTATGCACCGTAATATTTGGCGTAACAATAATCTTGGTACTTCAGTTAGTGCTCAGCAATACCAGGCAATTAGCTCTGGTAAATTTAACGATATTTATGTTGGAGACTATTGGATTATTGGTGGTATTAAGTGGCAAGTTGTTGATCTAGACTATTTCTACAAAGGTGGAGATCAGACATTCATGAGGCATCATGCAGTAATTATGCCAACCACGTCTCTATATTCGTCTTCTTATGAGGACTCTCGTTCCAACTGGAACGGATATTTCAACAGCAAGCTGTACAAGTCATCTCTTAGCACTGCTAGGAACACTATCAATAATGCATTTTCTGGTCATGTGATTGAGCATAAAGAAGGTGGCACTTATGAGCGAGATGGATCTTCAGTATCTGGAGCATTTAATTGTCGATCCGAAAATACAACTGTATCTCTTGCATCAACTTGCTATATTTATGGCGACCATTTCTTTAGTGCTCTTACCTATAACGGGCAATATCCCATCGTTTATAACGGACAGTTCGCTGCTTTCAGAATGAACTGCCCAACAATGTTGGTTGGTGACGATAATAAAGAATGGTGGCTGCGAGATCCAGTAAGCACTACTGGCTTTGCTGTCGTTACGGATAATCTCTTAGCTAACTGGGGTTGGGCTGATTCAGAAAAAGGCATTCGTCCATATTTCCTAATTGGATAAGAAGGCGATATTCGATGGAGCAACAGCATCTTATTGATATGGCGGTGACTGTAGTTTGCGCCGTTATGGCGTCTTCTGGATTTTGGACGTGGTTTAACAACCGTAATAGCCACTCTGAAGAGAAAGAGCGAATGGCTACAGCTCAAGCGGAAATGCTAGTCGGTCTTGCACATGATCGCATTGTAACCAAGGGTATGCGATATATTGATCGAGGATATATTACAAAAGAAGAGTATGAGAATATGGAAACATATTTGTTTAAGCCATACAAGAAGCTTGGTGGTAATGGATCAGCTCAGAAAATCATGGAAGAAATTAATAAACTTCCAATTAAGAGTAGGTGATGTAATTGTATACTGATTATGAGAGAGTATATACCAACTACCTAATGCATCATGGCACTAAAGGAATGAAGTGAGGCGTTAGACGAGCTTTAAAGAAATACAATGCACTGTATGATCAAACGAGATCAAACCTAAATAAACAAAATCCAAACTATCATAATATTAAAAACGTGATTAACAATGATAAAGCTAATATTAACAAAATGACTTCTAAAAGAGATATTAAAAACAAATCATTTTTCAATGGTGTTAAATATAGTACTCTTGCTTCTGCCGGTATGACCGGTAAAAAAGTAAATGTAAAAAAGCTCAATAATATCATGGAAAAAGACTGGACTAAAAATAAAGTACAAATTGTAAAAGAAATGAAGACCCAAAGGCGATGGGGTAAAGCAACCGTTGCTTCTGCTCTCGCAATTTATGGCGGACTCGGTGTCGCAGCGATTGGCATGGTTTCTAGAAACAACCACATAATGAACGTTGGACTTGCAGCAACACTTGGCGGAAGTATCGGCGCATCAGTTGGAACAACAAAGCTTGCTACGTCAAAACTAGCTAGAAGAACTGACGGATACGCAGATGCTTACTATCACAAAAAGCATTAAACTAGGATCATAAAAATCGCGCCAAAAACACTTCATATAATGAAGGTAATAAACGTTTGAAAGGAGTTTGTTATGTTTAAATTCAAGTTTCCTGAGAAAAAGGATACTAATGAATCTATGTACGAAGGTGAGGTGATGTCGCTTCTCGAAGCGTTGAGTGTTACGCCATCCGGCACAGACGAGTACGATAAGTTACTTGATGAATTAAATTCATTGATGGATGCTAAATCGAAGCAAGTTCGAAAAGGTCCAGATCCGAATACAATTCTGACAGTTGCTGGTACTGTCTTGCTTGGTGTGTTGATGCTCAATTATGAGAAAGCTGATGTCATTACATCTAAGGTACTTGGTTTGTTGGGGAAGATCAGGGCTTAATTGAAACGTAGCACTGATACGTACGTTTGTTAAAGAGAATATACCGTGTGTTAAATACATGCGGTATATTTTTTTCGCGTAGATAACTTCGCTTATAATGAGGTAGTAACCATTTATTGAAAGGGGTTATCATGAACGTAGAGAAAGTTAAGGAATTTGGAATCTATAATCCAGACAAAATTCTATATCCAGTTGGAGCTTTGAGTTTTACCGGACTAATGTTCCTTTGTGGAAAAATGTTTAGTATGCTGGAGTTAAAAACGGCAAGTTTGATTTTTACTGGTGCTGGTTGCATTTCTGGAGTAGTTACAGGTTTCGAAATTAAGAATTGTGTTGATAGTTATATAGAATTTAATAAATAGACTACCACAAAGATATAGTGTGTTAAATACATGCTATATCTTTTTCGCATATTTTTCATCGCCTATAATGAAGTAGTAATCAACTAGTTTTGGAGGTTTATTATGGACGTTACTAGAGACGACGTTATTGATGGTATTAAAATCATTGGAGGACTTGTTGTTAGTATTTGTGCTAGTGAAGTTGCGGAAGCGGTTCTAGAAGCTGTTTTACCGGCTCCCGTTAATCTTGTAGGGAAAATCGGTATTAAGGTTTTAGGATTTACCGCTGGTGCAGCCGTAGCTAGAGAATTCAACAAACAAGTCGACGAATTTGTAAAGATCATCGATATGGTCAAAGAGGAACAAGAAAAGAATAAACAAAAAGCAGTTGCTAACTAGATTTGAAAAGATATTGTAGGATTAAAATCTTATGATATCTTTTTATCCTCGCATAAAAAACACCTCATATAATGAAGTAGTAATCAACTAGTTTTGGAGGTTTATTATGAATGTACGTCAGTATGTGTTTGGTGAAGCCGCTGTTGGAATGGCAATGGGTGGTGGCGCAACCGTTACGGCAGGTATTGGACTTCTCTGTTTAGCAACAGGAAAGTACGGACTTGCCCTCGGAATGTTTGCCACTACTGGTTGTATTCTATACACTGGTGCATTAGCTCATATTCAACTTACAGAAGAGCTTTTAGAGAAGTATTAGTTACTATGGAATGTATAGTGTGTTAAAAACATGCTATACATTTTTCGCGTCAAAAACATCTCATATAATGAGGTAGTAACCATTTATTGAAAGGGGTTATCATGAACGTAGAGAAAGTTAAGAAGTTTTCGGTTGAGAATGCTGGGCGAATTGCGAATGTTGCGTTTGATCTTGCAGTGGTAATTTACTGTATTGGTATGGCATCAGCTTGTATTAAAGCTGGTTACGAAGACCCAAGTGTAGGAGTTCTAATTGTCACAGGTCTTGCAATGGACGCAAAAGCTGGCGTTGAGACTGGAGCTCTTCTTAAAGCTTATTCAGAGTTCCAAGAGTAAATAGGCTACCGCAAAGAGATAGTGTGTTAAATACATGCTATCTCTTTTTACGCCTCGCGAAATTTTCATCTCATATAATAGAAGGAGAGAGGATTGAAACATTACGTTTTCAATCTCGATAGGGTTCCGCTGTGAAAGATCAGTCACCGTTTGTTATCGACTCTTCTTCTATATTTTTACCTTAACTGGGCTTTTATAACATTAAAAGTATTTTTATAAAATGCCAGTTATTTACAGTAGTTATAAAGCCATTTAAAACATGGTTTTTATTTTTATGAACAATTATAGCTTGAAAGGAGCACTATGAAGTACCAAAATTTGAAAAAGTTACGAATTAGCCTTGGAATCACTGTTGGTAAGGCTGCCGAGGAGATGTTTGTAACGCCACAGACAATTTGTAACATCGAAAGTGGTAGAACAGTAAAAGAATCATCTTTATTCTACTATGAATTGTATTTAAAGTATAAGAAAAAGTACATAGAGCATTATAGGGAGATTAATCAATAATGGATATTATTGCTAAGATTGATAGAACTTTATTGGATAACGAACTTCACAACCTTGTAAGCTTTCGTATGTCTCGCGATTCTGATAGAGCTTTATTTAAACCAACATATAAAATTGAAATCGATGATTCTTGTCCGTATTTTATTATGCGCGAGATATTTTATGTGATTCCATATGACGATACTAATCGTAAATTCATATTAATAAGTGAAACACATGTTCTAGAGATAGAGCGATTTACAAACAGCACTATAAGTATCAGATCGGCAAATTGTATGGATCCTTATAAATGGCACACATTTACGTCATATTCGAATCCTAAAACGTTCGCTAGAATTAATACAATTTACGAAGCATGCCTAAAGGAATCTAAAAACTATAATTACGAAGAAGGATCATATAACTATGAAAAATATGTCAAAAGTTTGTAAGGATATTTAAATGCTTGAGTTTATTGATCAATTTATTGTAGATTTTTATTCTAGTTATCCGTCCGAGATAAAAGTAAGCCATGCATTAGGATGGGGTCTCTTTGGTGTTTTAGATACTATTGAAATATCTACAAAGAATTTTACATCAAGCATAGTATTAGAACCTCTTGACAATGTAGATGGACTAGACGTACTAATATATCGAACCGTCGATCGTGCCACAATATCTCGTCATGTCATGCTCTTTGATGGTAATCAATATTTTAATGCCATGTACAGAATCCTTAAATTATGTGGTTTTATGTCTCTTCCAGCGTGATATTTCCAAGTAAGGCTACCACCAGTTTGTATGAATGGATTATATTATGTTTAAATATAATTTTAATAAGGACAAATACCTTAAATATCAATTAAAACGTTGTCTTGAGCCAGAACCATACGATACACTTGAAGATGTAAAGTTTAAAGCACTTATAAATTCAATAGGATTTATTGATGCTAAGGACATTAGCATTTTAGTCGGATATTGGACTATACACAATTGTATCGAGTGCGCTTTTAATTATTCGACGTTTTCTATTAGTTTCAAAATTTTTAATAATGGTTTTGATCTTAATTTTGGTGATTTTTTAGTAACAGATAAAGATTCCATATTATATCATAATAATGGTATCGAGTCATCACAATGTTCGTTTATACCATCAGCAGAGTATTCTTTTTGTAATATTCTTGCTGTTGCGATTAATAAAACGAATTTTGATGAAGTTAAAAAGTTATTGGAGCAAAAATGAGCTTATACTGTCTTCAAGACGATAAAACGTCTTCAGATATTTTAAAAAGATGTTTTACAAAAACCGGTATCGATTCCGATGACGATTCGAGATTCAAAGAATTAATGAATAGTATTAATTTCTTAGAATCCGATAACATCATAGTGTCGACAATGGTTAATTTGGTTAGCATGCAAAACTACGGAGAGCTGCACGACAAAAACTTTGACATATCTATGGAATTTAATCTGTATGATATGCAATTTAGCAAATTCAAAGTCGCGTATAAAGGAGCTCAGATTTATTATAGGGATAGAGTATTTTTTTCTATTGATACTTTATTTTTATATGCATTTTGTCATTGGTTGTTCCATCTATTTTTAGCGGATTTAGATTATCAAAATAGGACTCGTATAGAGGAGGTTTAGAATGGATAATGAAGATTTAGTCAACAATTTATTTTCTATGGGTGTTAAATTAGATCTATCTTATAAATTCCGTAATATGATATCTGAATTGGAGGAAGTAAAAGATGAAAACTCCGAAAAAATACTGACGATTGTCAGCAAAGTTGATGAATTAAGCGGAGACAAATACACAAAGGAGATGGTAAAAGAAGCAAAACGTGCTGTCACATATTTTGAAGATTATATTGGTTGTTTAAAGCGAATTTCGGACCTTTCTAAAAAATCAGCGATTGGAGATTAATCATGGCAAACCCACAGGACACTTATATTACATCTTTCCTTGATTCATTTATTGAGTCTACTGGATGTAAAGATCTTTGTATAGATCTATCGAAGCTTGTTGATAGCGGATCACTAACGAAGGGATTCCAGCACGCTATTGATGGTCTCATTACGACAGCGGTCAAAGAGCGCATTAGGAATTATACCATTGATAAGCGTGGTATTGTATGTGTCATTAAAGACCGAAATGATATTACTTTGTCATTTAGGCGTGGCGTCGATATGTTTATCGTTGAGTATCTTGGAAACGGCGAGGCTGTTAGCCGAAATTTCAAGAATGACAACAATACTCCATATTATTTCATTATCAAGTATATTATTAATGCTATCGAGGAGGAGTATCAGAATAGGATCGTAGCAAAAATGATTGATTATGGAGAGGTAGATCCAGATACATTACTTTATGCTTGTTCTGCATATTTTATTGGCAATTTTGATATATTTGAAAAGTACAACAAGGTTGAGGATGGAAAGAACGTTAGGTACATCCAAACCAAATGCATTGGTGCTACGCAGTATATTCTAACCACTCGCATAGAGATTCCTGGTTCGTCGAAATTCACAGATATCAAATTTACTGATGTTATTTCAGTATCTGTTTCTATATCTGTTGATAATTTTGATACCGGTTTATCTTTCTCCACTACTAATCCATATTCTAAGATTGTTACTAGGGCACTCCAAATCAGTAAAAAGAGTCTTGAGTAGTAGGTGATATTTGTGAAGAATCTTGGTAAAGCAGTTCTTGCTGGTGGAGATAAATACGTTGGTTATGTCTTTGATATTAAGAAAATTAATACAAAAGATCTAACTGCCGATATTGAATTCGACTTCGATGCCAACAAGACATTTTTTGATTATCCACCTAAACTCACTGTCCCAATGGATTGGCTTGTGCCAGAGGATAGGGCTTAGAGTTCGCGAAATTTTCATCTCATATAATAGAAGGTGTAGGCGTTCTTTAGAAAGGAAAACGATTATGAACGCATTGAACAAAGTGTTAGACCTAGTTAAGAAGCCTGTTGTTGTTAACATTCTTAGCGCTGTAGGTGGAGCAGCACTTGCCATTATTGGTGGTAAGATGCTTCCAACTGCAAAAGCTTATTTGGATGCTAAAGCAGCAGACGAGCTACATTCTAACACAGTTGATGATGTTGTTGTCGAGACTGTAGAAGAGCAGTAGCCTTCAGATCTAAGGAGAGTTGTAAAATCAGCTCTCCTTATTTTTTCTTTTTAGATTGGAGAATTTTCATGAAGAATGCAATTGATTTCCTAAAGTCACCTTGGATGCTTGTTATTGCTGGTATTGGATTGTTGTATATTATGTTGTGGTCTTTTGCAATGTATTCGTCGGTTGCACCAGAAAGACAGAGTGCTTTGGTTGTTATTTCTGTTATTTATTTGATCTGTGCAGTCTCAATCGCTCGGAATGAGAAATGTTTCTAGGAATTTACCGTCTTATGAAAGATATTCAGTATCACTATGAATATCTTTCTGATGGCGCTGATGCGGAGCGACAACGCAAGAAATTCATAAGCAAATTCAAACCGTGTAAACAAGATAAAGGTAAAGAAATAACTGCTTTTAAGACAGAAGCATATACTGATGTTAAGAAGCAGCATTTCACAATCCATATTCTTGGCGGTAGCGACGAATTCAAGTGTTGTGATAGTGATATTTTTGGTATAGACATTGTATGTATGGATGTACCAATGACAGTTTCAGTTAGGGATATTTGTGTGTATAATTTCTACATGGATTTATACAACAAGTTCAATAAGGCATATTTACAAACCGAGCGAAAGGATATTTAATCATGTCTGATCCAGTAAACCACCCAGATCATTATACTCAAGGATCGATCGAGTGTATTGATGCTATGCTCGAAACACAAGGAGTACAAGCTGTACGAGATTATTGTATTTGCAACGCGTTCAAGTATATTTGGAGGCACAACTCTAAAAACAACGATCAAGATATCCGAAAAGCTAAGTGGTATATTGATAAGTATTTGGAACTAACCGAGCAACCAAGCGAACAGTGTTATAAAATTGACTCGCCAAATGAAGAGAACTTTTTTATTCAATCTCCCGATGGTAATACCAAATACTATTTTGGTGCTTATCCAGAAAAGAATAAGGTGAACGATGATTAAAGAAGTATACGATTTTAAAGGATATATTGTCGTCCCTAGAGAGTATATTCATCTTGTTCTTCCATGGTTTGCTCGTTGGTTTTCTGATTCTATTGGTGGCAAATACAATAAGGAAGAGACTGCTTGTGCATATTTATTGGATTGGGCAGACGCTGAAGAAGACGAAGTAATTCAAAAGATGCGTTTGTTTGAAGCACATTACGGTGCTAGTTATGGACTTTTTACAAAAGAAAGTGGTGAATTGGTATGAAGAAGTACGGTTTTTTCAATTTCCTGTTTGATGTGATTTTTGGTATTATCACATGTGGACTTTGGTGGCTTTATCTCGTCTTCCGTCATTTTTCAAGCAGGTAATTCATGTTCAAACGAAATTCTGCATTTTTGAAAGACGGACAAGTTATTTTGTTCCCTGGCGAAAAGCCAACAGACTATATTAAGAAAGATCATCCAGAATGGCCGACCATATTTGGATTGTACGGACCAGAGAATGTTATTAGGAAAATAATCAAAGTATTTAAATCTAATAATATTAAACACAGTCCTACACCAAATAGAGTGTCTGCTCATAAGTCAAGAGTTCTATTTTTTACTAATGACGTTGAGTCTGTTGTAAACTTGATTTATGGTATGGATGACTTTGATATTCCTATTATTCTTAAGGATTATAGTTTGGCTTTTCCAATCGTTGAAGAAAGTGAGTAGTTATGAATGTACTGAACGCATCAAAACAATTCCTAACTAAGAATTCCACAACAATTCTTATGGGGCTTGGTGCTGTAACAGCGGTTGGTTCAGTTGTTATGGCAGTTAAAGAAACACCTAAAGCAATCACAAAGATGTATGAAACAGCAAAGGAGATCGATCCAGATACTCCAATTGAGTCTGTTCTATATCCTAAGACTGATTTGTACGACAAGATTGGTTGGAAAGAGACACTTAAATCGACTTGGAAGTGTTATATTCCTACAGTATTGCTTGCCGGTACATCTTTGACTTGTTTCTTTGCAGCAATGCATATTACAAGTGGTAAAGTTGTCGCACTCTCGTCTGCTGTAGCTGCAAGTCAGCAAATCGCTGAGAAATATCAGCAAGAGGTAATTGATATTATTGGTAAGGACAAAGAGCGAGATATTAGAAAGAAAGTTAATGAATCTAATATTTCTGAGACTCCAGTTCCTAGTAAATCTGGACTTGTAGTATTTGGTTCCGGAGACACTTTGGTATTTGACGAGGTTTCTGGACGATATTTCTTGTCTGATAAAGAGTCAATTCGAACTGCTATGAACGATTTTAATCAGCAAGTGATTTGGGGATCTACACAAGATCTAAATGATTGGTATGATGTTGTAGGTCTTGAGCAAATTACAATTGGTGATTATCTCGGATGGAATGCCGACCGATTGATGGATATTTCATTCGATAGTATGATTGCTCCAAACGGAGAGCCATGCATCGTTCTGAATTATCTTGTTAAGCCTTCTGTAAACTTTAAGAAATAGATTGGATATTTTCATGGCAGAGAGAAAGATTAATACTCAGGAGAAAGACTCAGCAGGAGTTCCAGTATATCCTGGTAACAGCACAGTAGCTAAAGAAGCTCCAACAACTAGCAATGCTACGGACGAGCGAAAGAAAGTAGAGAAAATTGCTGATGGAAAGGTTAAGAAACCTTCTCTTTGGAGTAAAGTAAAGTCAAATCTCTTTAATAACGACGACAACATCGGAGATTATTTGGTATTTGATGTATTTATTCCGGCAGCAAAGAACGTTATTTCTGACGCTATCACTGGAGCAATCCAAATGCTTCTTTATGGAGATAATAGACGACCAAATGGTGTAAACCGAGACAGAGGTCGTTCGACTTATACTTCATATGGAAGATATTATGATCGAGACAACCGACGTGAGAGGGAAGAGCGTAGAAATCCACGACAAGTAAATCCTAGATCAGTTCTTGATTATGACAATGTTGTAGTCGATACGAGACGTGAAGCAGAACTTGTATTGGCACAAATGGATGATCAGATTGCTGTGTATGGAATGGCTACTCAAGCGGATTTCTATGATGCTCTCGGACTCGATACTGAGTACACTGACAACAAAGTTGGTTGGAAAGATCTTAGGAATGCTCAAATAGAGCGCCGTAGAGATGGATATGGCTTTATCTTGCCACGTCCAGAGTATATTGATTAAAGGAGAACAAAATGTTTATAGAGTATTTTCTTGCGGGAGTATTTGCTTCTGGTCTTACACTGTTTGTAGATCGTATTATTAATCCTCATCTTGGTGACGTACCAGTAAGCAACTTCTATGTTGATATGTATCGATCTACAGATGACCTAAATGATATTCTTAAGTCTTGTATGAATATCCAGGACGAACAAGAGAAGAAACAAAAAGGTCCTTCTGATGAGCAAGTATAACCAAGCTTATCGAATTTGGAGAAGTGAGGAGAACAAACCAGTATGGTACGCTGTACTGGTTTACCTCCAACTTATTAGGAATCCAACATTTGATATTATTTGCTATCGACTCGGTATTAAAGATTAAACCATTTTTCAAAGGAGACTGAAATGGGTGTTGCAAAAACGGTAAATAAAAAGCTTGAAATATGCTATACTACTTTACAGCATATTTCAAATCTCAAAGACGCCATTATTAATAATTTCTTTAATGACTTCTTTCATGAATTTTCGGACATTGAAAAGCAATGCTATAAGTACGATGAATATATAAATACTTGCTCGGATCCAAATCCTGTTTGGTATTCTTCATCAGCAATGCTTGAGTGTCTTTCTGACATTGAAAAGTATATATTTGCTAATGATTTACTTGGAGTCACGTACAGTATTTATACTCTCGAAAGCATGGTCAATGCCGCAATTGAATCAATGAGTGAAGAGTCAAAGGAGACTGAAAATGAGCACTAAGAAAACTACTAAAAAGTCAAACGACGAGAAGATCGAATCTAAGCTTAATTACAGACTTGTTATTTGTAAAGAGGCTAGTACTTATGCTGAATGCTTACGTACTGCTTTAATTGATAATTCTTTAACTCGATTCTTCATTGCGTTTAAAAGGTTGACTAATCTTGGTTATAAATTTGACGACTATGTAAATATGGAGCTTGATCCAAATTCAACTTGGTATTCCTCATCGGCGATTTTGTCGACATTGGCTCTCATTGAGAGAGGATTGTTTGCAAATGACTTATTTGAAGTCGTAGATCATATTAATGAGCTTGAAAAGATGTTTAATGAAGCTATGAGCTCAGTTAAACCCTCCACTAAGGAGTCATAACATGACTTTCACTGAATCTCAGATGCGTGAATGGGTAACTAAAGCATACGGCGGAAGATTCTGGCCAGACAAGGTAAAAAAGATGTCATATGAGCAGGTAGTAGCCATATTTACACGTCTTCGCAAGTCAGGGAAAATCCCTGTGTAATTTCGCGTCAAAAACATGTGCTATAATAGAAGGGGAAAGACCTTAATGAAGTTTTAAATAACTCGCTAAGGTCCCTCCTTCTATATTTTTTCGTAACTGTTGTTCTATGTTTGAAGGGAAATCAAAATGAGTATTCTGAACAACGTAACAAAGTTTGCTGGAAGGGCTGGTCTTGTTATTTCTAAGCACGGTCCAACAATCCTCACAACTGTAGGTGTCGTTGGTTTTATTGGCACCGCAGTCCTTGCTTCTCAAGCAACTCTCAAAGTCGGTGATATTCTCGACGAGGGTAAGGATATTGAGAGCAAGATCAAGGGCGTACACGAAGGTAAGCTAAAGATTAAGCCTGGCGAGACATATTCTGAAGAGGATTACAAGAAGGATCTTATTCTGAATCGTGTCCAAACGGCACTGAAGATTGGAAAGCTCTATGCACCTGCTATTCTTGTTGGTATTGCTAGTACCGCTTGCGTACTTGGCGCTCATCATATTCTATCTAAGCGCAATGCTGCTCTGGTGGCTACTGCCTCTATGCTTACTGAGTCTATTAGTAAGTATCGTGAGAGAGTCGCTAAAGAACTCGGAGAAGAAGTAGAGGATGCTCTTTATCACGGAGTAGAACTCAAAACTGAAAAGAAAAAGGTCAACAAGAAGACCGTAGAGGAAACCACTGTTGCTCCAGAGAACGGTGTTGATACTTCTAACATGCCTTCCATTTATGCTCGCATTTTTGACGAGTATAATCCTAACTGGTCTAAGTCTCCTGAAGAGAATCGTTATTTTCTCCAGTGTGCACAGTCAATGTTCAATGATCAGCTGAAAGCTAAGGGTCACGTATTCCTAAATGATGTTTATGAGACTCTTGGTTTTGACAAGACTCCTGCTGGACAGGTCGTTGGATGGGTTTACAACAGCGACAATGGAGATAATTTCATTGACTTTGGTATCTTCGACACCGCATCAAATCCTGTAAGGACGCGCTTTATCAATAGTGAGCAGCCTTCCGTTCTTCTTGATTTTAATGTTGATGGTGTTATGTACGATCTTATTTGAGGGCAAAGAGGATTAAATGCTGTTGGATCAGGTATATATGAAGAGGATATTCTAAACTATCCTGGGATTTATACCTGCCCAATCTAATTTTGTTTGAAAGGAGTTACAATGAACAATAAAGTACTAGTCGTAGGATCGCTTGTAGCCGTTTCTGCGCTGTCTTGGTTTGCTTCTAAGGCATATTATGATGATAAGCGTAATCACGAAGTAGAAAGCCTTAGAGAGGTTCTAAAGACCACCGAAAGGCATATTCATGCTCTTCGTGAAGAGATTAATTCTCTAAAGAGTAAACTTAGTGAGGATAAGACTGTTGAAGAGGAAACTAAAGAAGATTCTGATATTCCTACTAAAGAGACAGCTGAGTCTGACTCTGATGATATTCCAGATGAGCGAGAGAATATTTCTTACCGTTCAACTGGTAACTACACGGATTATTCAAAGTATTACAAACCAGGCGTAATTAAGATTCCTAATATTCGTGTTGGTTGGGAAACTGTCAATAACGATATTAAGGTTCCTTATGAAGAGCCAGGACCAATTACTGAGGACGAGTTCTATGAAGGCGCTAATGAAGATGACTGGATTAGGACAACATATTCATTCTACGCTGGAGATCGCGTACTTCTGAATGAGCATGATATTCCAGTTGAGCAACCAGAGGAACTTCTTGGTAAAGAATTCTGGAAGTATATTGGTGAGATTGATCCTGAAGAGAAGGAACTTGCTTGGTATCGTAATGCTAACGTACACTTGCTTGCTGAGGTTATTGAGTACGATGCATATTACTATGACAACGAGACTCATAACCCAAGCTTAGAGGTTGATGACGAAGTCGACACTATTGATCCAGCAGAGCTAGAGTATCCTGAGGACGACGAAGCCGATATTGACGAGTCTGAAGAAGTAAGCACTGATACGGACGATGACGATGGAATTACAATCAATTAAAGACTATATTTTGAATAGAGAGGTGGTGAATTGACAATTGCCCACTAAATCTAAAAAGAAGAGAGGCATGAGTATTACCGCCATGTCTGAATTGTATTTCAAATGGCTTATCAATCATATTGATTATGATAATGAAGACGATGAGCTATTTATTTATGATTTATTTCTCTGCGAGTTTAGATGGATTCATCCGAATGATGTAAATCGTAAGATGGATGCGTTTGAACTTCGCAGAGATTTCTCGATTGATGAAGGATTGTACTATTCTGAGTATGAGACTTTCAAATCCGTTAAACCTAATTGCCTTGAGGTACTAATTGCTCTCGCACAGCGAATTTCTGACGATATTTTGGATGAATGTGAGAGTGGCTATGGTACGGACGGATGGTTCTGGGAACTAGTCAAAATCTTTGGTTTGAGGCGTACAAGATTGCCCAAAACATTCAAATATTTTGAATTAACAAAAGAGTTCCAAAAAGGTAACATTTCGTCCAAAAAGGTAACAAAAAGGTATCAAAAAGGTAACAAAAAGGTAACAGATTTGGAGATTTGGTATCAAATTGCAGACTATGTAAGTAATTTTTATGACATGGAAGATGACTACATCGATTGAAAAAAGTAACATTTGTTACCTTTTTGGGTGATTTTGTTACCTTTTTGTTACCTTTTTGGGTAATTTGAAGGTATACGATTTCCATGTTGACCTGCGGTTTGTTACCTTTGTTACCTTTTTTTTAATATAATTTAT
>ERZ773254.157-NODE-157-length-44862-cov-23.714420_pt1 | contig 44862 bp, 41 predicted proteins | sample MGYA00580516_ERZ773254 | MGnify/ENA primary metagenome ERZ773254 (study PRJEB29015, sample SAMEA2738158) | human oral metagenome | biome: human oral; feature: human-associated habitat; material: saliva | place: China | collected 2192 ...
ATAAGTTGTTGCTCAGAAAGCGTTCTGTGATAGAGACGGTGAACGATGAACTGAAAAATGTATGTCAGATAGAACACACCAGACATCGCTCTTTTGATAACTTTGCAACAAATCTTATAGCAGGACTCATTGCATATAATCTGTTGCCAAAGAAGCCAGAAATGAACATAGAGATAATTGATAAAAGCAGGGTAATTGCATAGAGCTTATATCGAACTCACGTTAAATCAGTGCGTACTTGATCCTGCTTATAGGCTTGTTGCTAATGTAGTTGATGTATTGTAATGCTGTCATCGCACTGACTTTTCCCACTATTCGGGCAAAAAGACCGCATGTTTCTTTGGCGTAGTTCCTGATGAATAGGAATTGGTCGGTGAGTTGTGAAAATACCGTTTCAATCCTCTTTCTTGCCTTTGGCTAAAGGTATGAAGGTTGGCTTCCAGTTCTTTTGGTTGAGCGGTACGGGCATTCAAGCCTGTTGATCTGACTTGCGGTATTCGCCAATTCCTTTCATGTAGCTCGCCATACATTCGGCACGCTGATATTGGAAGCTTGTATTCCTATAGAAAGTATTGCCAAAATGATGAGCCATGTCTCTATTGCGCGTACATAAATCTATGCTCAAATCACAGACCAGAAGATTTTAAGGGATATGGACAGACTCATAGAAGAAAGTGCTAGATTAAATGAAAATATACAAACCTTCACATCAAATCGTTTGCATATCACAAAAATATTTCGTACTTTCACAAATGCATAGTATCTGACTAATTCTATTGTTCGTCCGTCCCATTTGTCAGTTCATCGAAACTGCTTTGGTTTACTGGTGTTAAATCTTTAGCTTTGCACTCAGAATTAACAAATAAAGCAAGAGAAATGAAACGTACAAAGAAATTGAAAGTAGTTATGGGCGTTCTGTTTGCATTGTCTTCATCGAAAGCCTTTTTACAAGGTTATATCGAGGGAGGATTCATACCTAATAGAGACTTTTTGGATAATGAAAAAAATAAGCTTGGTAGTTCTAATGAGTGGCAGATTGCAGGGAAGTACACGATGCCATTTTCTGTGAAAAAAGATGATATGGACAACCCATTATATGGGCAGGAACCGTGAGCGGACAATATGTTAAACTGAACAATCATGAAGGAGCTTGTGAGGTAAATCCGAGCGACGTCTTGAATCTCAGCTTTAATGTTTCTCATCGCCGATCACTATCGGAACGTTGGTACATGCTGGCTTCCTTAGGTGTAGGCGTTTATTCATCTCCAAACGAGATTGCTTTCAGAAGTTTCTTAGTGAATGGAGGTGTTATCTTCGCCTACAAGTGTCGTAACTACCTGGATATTGGTATTGGAGCTGACATAACTAACTCGTATGGTGTTCCAATACCTATTGCAAGGGAAACAAATAATTGTCAGAAAAGACACCACCACTTTTTCTGTTGTCTTACCTTTGTTGTAACTTTCAAATTACTTCTTCTGCCAAAATTAATTTTATTTCCACAGCAGACTACTACAAACTTCCTATATTTAAAGACCTGTATGCTTGTAATAATTCTTATCGACTCTCAATGCAAATAACCCAAAATCACATATCTGTTGTTTCTCGTCGAATTAATGACAGCTGGGAACAATTTGGGACATTTCTAAAATAAGAAAAAGCTAAGTGTCGATAAACTAATCACTTAGCTTTTTACTTTGTACCCAGACCCGAACTATTAATAATATGTTTAGATATTTTCTATTATAATATAAATATATTGACTATCAGCATCTTATTAGTTTTCAAAAGTCACTGAAATGTAATAGAAAGTATTAAAATATCCAAAATGTTGCACCAATGTTGCACCAAAATTGTTGCACCAATTTTTTTTAGTTATCTTTGTGGTGGGTATAAATTTTAGTGATATGGCAAAAGGTAACACCACATTTGGATTCATGCTTGCAAACCATCCGAATAGGTTTGGCTTCTATCCTATCATGTTACGAATAACAAGGGATAGAGTAACAAGAAGGGTAAAGACGGGTTTGGAGGTGAAGAAAGCTGATTGGAATCAGCAGGCAAAGAATCATAAACATTTTCGAAGCAGCTATCATAATGCAGAAGTAAGCAATGATATGTTAGCCGATATTCTCGCAAAGTATGATGGTACTTACAAAGAGTTAAGAAAAGAAGGTGTAGCCTCATCAGAGAACATCATTCAGAAGGTGAAGACTGGTGAAGTTAGTGAATCCTTCCTTCAATACGCAAAAGACCGCACACAAGAAATCTATGATGCTGGTGGTGTGCGCAACTGGAAAAAGTATAATGGTTTTTGCAACAAGCTGGAAGCCTTCCTAAAGAATCAAAGAAAGCATGATATTAGTTTTTCAGAAATCACACCATCTTTCCTTTCTAAATTTGATAACGTCCTTCATAAGTTGCCGAATGAAAGAGAGCCTGAAAAGCTATTGCATCCGAATACAATTCAAGTGGTGCTTAATATATTCAAGACTATTGTAAATCGGGCTATTGAAATAGATGGCAAGATGAAGCCCGAAGAAAATCCCTTCCTTAAATTCAAATATTCAGGTGTAAAAACTATTAAGGATAAACTGGATGAATCCGAACTGGATGCCATTCTCGCACTTGATTTGCCCGAAGGTAGTTTGATTTGGCATTGTAGAAACTACTTTTTCTTTTCTTTCTATTGTGCAGGAATAAGGGTAGGTGATTTTGTGCAACTTCGGTGGTGCAATATTACATCAGAAGGCAGGTTACACTATCAGATGGGAAAAAATCACAAAGATAGGGACTTGAAATTAGTTCCTGAAGCAATAGAGATATTGAAGCATTATTATCGGGATGATGTAAAGCCAAATGAATACATATTCCCTTTGCTCGATTTGAAGCCGACATGGGCGAAGTATGTGAGCCAAGAGGAAAAGGACACAATGCCATCAGATATGAAGCTGGCAATGTTTACAACCATCAGTGCCAAGACAGCACTAATCAACAAGGAACTGGCAAAAATCGGAAAGCTGGCTGGAATAGATAAGAAGATATCTTTCCATATCAGCCGACATTCTTTTGCTAAAATGGCAAAGGAAAAGGGACTTGACAATTTGGAGGTGAAGGCACTACTGGCACATACCAATATATCGACAACTCAAAAGTACATGGGCGAATTTGATACGCAAAGGGATGATGCAGCACTCGGCAAGGTTTTCAAGAAGGATGATGATGCAGAAAAGCTATTGAAGCAGCTTCAAGGGGTGAATCCCGAACTATTGAAGGAAGTGCTGGAGAGGTTGGCAAAATAGCCTACCCCTTTTATTAGAGCTAAAAAGCATAAGAATTTATATGCTGGTGGTAATTCAAAAGATAGAAGACAATGGAGAATAAGAAAATTACAATATCGAATGGATTAACAAAGGATGAAGAACTTGAAAAGGACTTTCATTTCGATTATAGGGCATACTTAGAAGGGTGCTATGATGATAAAATCATCCCAGTAGAAGAAACCGAAGAATATGAATTTTGTCGTATATTGACGAAAACACCATTTGAAGATGATGCAAAAGCCATCTATGATGATTTGTGTAGAATCAAAACTGGTGATATATCAATTCAAAATGAAGAGGAAAGACAAAGAATACTGGAGTATGATAGAAGATGTTTAAGTGTGGCAAATGCTATGTTGATATTTTCCACAAATGATGAAGTTTCATTAAAAGGACAAAACTATGAAAAAGAGTTGAATTCTGAAATGAAAAAGATACTGGAGGAAGCCACACTGGAGAGATACAAAGAACTTCATTTGAACTTTTCTGAAATGACTTTTGAAGAAGGAAAGGAAATACTGGAAAATAATCTTTGTGATGATATTGATGAGTTTAAAAGTGAGTATTGGAAAGAGTATGCAACCGAAATGGGTTTATCACCCGAAGAAAGAGCAGCAGGATGGGATTTTAATTATATTGATGATGATATGATTTGGTGCTACATAGCAGGGGCAGAAACAGAAAGAGAAATTACCAAACAGCAGATAATATCAGTTATATCGACATTAAAGAAAAGCATAAAAGACAATACTAAAAAAGGAAGACCTATAAAGAATATCAGACTATTGTGTGCTATAAATGTTTTTGTGAGTCACCACAATTACAAAACAAGCAACTTTATTTATCGTATCATTGGCGAATGTGTTTCCTTTATGGGATTGATAGAAGAAGATGTTATAAAAAGCTGGCAAGACAAAGTGAAGAAAAAGGAGTCGGGACAATATTTTTACCCTTTAATTTCTTACATAAAGCAGATGTGCGTAAGGGCAAGAGCAATAGACATAGAACAATTACCACTATTGCCATTTTAGAATATATTTAGCTGCAAAATCAAGCATATTTATTTCCAAATTTGGAAAAGAATATGCTTATTTTTATGCCTATTGAGTTCCAAAAAAATAGAATAATCCTTTATTACTTTCAGATACCTTTGCATCAGAAAGGCAGACCAAAGATAGATATGTTTCTAATCGGGAAGTCTGAATATTAAGATGCAAGTAAATGTATCAGCACAAAATCAAGCCTCAACTATGGCAATGGTGGTCCTTCCTCAATCGGTGTGGGAAGGTATGAAGGCTGACATTCAGGACATGAAGGAACTACTGACCAAGAAAAGCACCGAAGAAGCAGGGAATGAGTGGATAGAATCTATTGAAGCCCGAAAGATGTTAGGAGTAAGTCCGAAGACATGGCAGACCTATCGGGACAGAAGAATCATTCCCTTTGCGCAAATCGGAAGAAAGATTTTGGTGAAGAAATCGGACTTGGAAGCCTTCATGCAGGAACATTACATTTCAACAGAAAAGTAAGGAGGTGGATATGGTTAGTGGTGAAATGATAAAGGCTTCATATCAGGAAGCAACATATCAAAGAAAAGCAGGTACATCATCAAGTTACTACTGGCAAAATGGTAGTAGAATCCTTCCCAATCGGGCTTCAATCACTATGGAGAATGAAGTTACCAAGGTAGCAAGAAAGGGAAGGAATCTTTTGCACCCAGTAGCAGGGCAGTTTCTCGGACAATTTACCCGAAAGGAAGAATCTCCACTGAAACAGAACAAACCCTTCCATGTGCGCACACAGATATGGCAGGATGAAGACTATCCCCAATTTATAGGGTATGGCACAATCGGAATAAGTGATGCAGAAGGCAGGGTAACAGATAGGAGTGACACTGGTGATTTACTGGTGTTCTATTCCGAAGATACAGACTGGCAAACCATCAGAATATTTATCTTTGCTGGTATGGGGAAGAATCCTGAACACAGAGATTCCGCAATGAGATATGCAAGCAAGTTAATCAATGGTGTTGAATGAATCCAAAAGAAGGGGATGCCATTACAGCAGCCCCTTCGGTGGATATAAATGATTAGTGATGATAGACTATATCAGTACTACCACATCATTCAGTGGCAAAGATAACATATTTCTCGCACATTTGCAAGAGGATGCAGTCTACAAATCGGGCTGGCTGAAATATTCCCTTCAAGGATGTGAAAAACTGGCAGTATGGATTCATCCATCTTTGCAGATGATGAGGCTGGAAGGCAGCATATCTTACTACTGGCAAGGCAATAATTTCAGCTTTGACAGAAAGCAATTTGTTGAAGCCATCAACCACATAATGGGCTTGCTTCATATTGACCTTTGGAAATCAACCATCAATGCTTTTGAGTATGGGGTAATAATGCAAGTGCAGATGAAGCCGAAAGAGTATATCAAGCATCATTATTCAGCCCCGAAGGAAAAGCTGGAACTGAATGAGAAACCGAAGGACAAAGGAAAATTCAGGTGGTGGAGTGATAAGAATGTATCTTTGAAGATGTATGATGCAGGAAGAAACATTGAAATGAAAATTGGTGAACACCGAAGGGACATCATCAGGGATGCAGGCTGGCAGGATGCAGGGGAGTTCCTGAAATGGGAAGCCCACTATATCAAGCCCGAATCACTCAACAATGGTGCAGGGCTTCGGCTTTATCAGTTGGTTAATCCTGACTGGAACAACACCTTCAAAGAAGACCTATATTTGCAATATAAAAGACTTTTGCCAATGAAAGGAGTAATAACACCAAAGGATAAAAAAGACCTTACCACAGCCGATATTCTTTTGCTGGCTATGGTAGAGGAATCCATCAATGAAGGCAGGACAAAGGAGGAACTGAAAAAGATACTCTATGCCAAAATAAATGCAATTCCTGAAAATGTGCTGACAAAATCCGATAAGGATTCACGAAAAGCACAAATCAGGAAGTTGCTATCCAATATCAAGGAAGCTCCTGAAAGCATCTATGATTTGTCGCAAAAGATTCAAGATGCACTGGAAGCCAAAAGTTAGCCTACCCCTTTTATTAGGATTAAAAAGCATAAGAATTTATATGCTGGCTTTATTGGGGATAGTCGTAAACATGTAAGTTAATCGGATAAGAATATGAACAAGAGTAAACAGAAGACAACAGAATCAACACCTATCAAGGAAGAAGCCTTCAAGAGTGGTTTAAGTCCTATTCAGGAGAAAGCAGCCATCATGTTGGCAAATGGGGATAGTGTTACATTGGTAGCCGAATCCCTGAATGTGAATCGGACTACAATCTATCAGTGGCAGCAGAAAGTAACCTTTCAGTGCTTCTTCAATATTCAGAAGAAAGAAGCCACACAGAACCTTCGGAATGGGCTGGTAGCACTCTATCAGGATGCACTTCAAGCAGTAAAGGATGTTTTGCGGTCCGATAATGATGCAATGAAGTTGAAGGCTGCAATGTTAGTAATAGCCAAGGTGGAAAGTTCCCCAGTTGGTGCTACGGATGCAAAAGTGGTTCTAAAACAGCAAGCAACAGAGATACAAGACCCTTTGAATAATGATGAACTTTTTAAGCCTATAGAGATACTGGATAATAGGATGTATCAAAAATTATTAAAAGAAAATGGACTGGAAGATTAAATCAGAAATAGAGAAAAATATGAAGAGGATTAAAAGTGCCTACGAAAAAAGCAAGGTAGAAGAACTTGAAACCATATTGCAGGCTGGAAAGCTAACAAGTTCAAGAATGGATTTTAGTGTATCAAGTCGAAATGGGAAGGCTCGCACTAAAATCAAGGTAATCTATGATGTTGAAGTGGCTGGAATGGTGCTTTCATTCGATGAACTGGAAATGATGGCAGAAAAAGGAAGAAAGATTTGATAAAAGTTTGTTTATTGGTGATAATTTGTTACCTTTGACATCCCTAAATATCATAGCAGCCTTCAGGCTGAACAAAAGAATTTCGCCCTTTGTATGGTGGTGGTAGTTGAAAAGCCCACATGGTTACTATGATAACCAAGGACACCTAAACAAAGGGTTTTTTGTATTCCTAAAATATCATAGACAATGGAAGAAGTAAAATTGTACCGACTATCCAAAGAACTGGAGATGGTACGCAATGCAGAATCAATCAAGATTGGAGGTGAAACACATGATTTAATCAAGTGTAGAGCTATGCTCAATGAGATTTACGATTATGTTGTAGGTTTAATCATGTGTGAATATCCTTCAGAATCAGACAACAAAGGTGGAATGATTGACACCTTTAAGGTAGAATATGAAAAGATGGATGAAGAATTGATGAAAGTTATCATTAAGTTTGCTACTGCAAATATGCTGGATAGCAGTTTCACAGAAATATAAGCTATTAGAAATCAATATCGGACTATCCAATTTGGTTAGTCCTTTTTTTCGTGCCATGAAGAAAGGGCTGGAATTAGAGTCTCAACATTAGCCGAAACTAAATATTTTCTGAAATGTTGCACCAATGTTGCACCAAAAAGAAAGGAAGTAACTGCATCTAATTGATATTCAGCCACTTCCTTTTCTTGTATAGTACCCAGACCCGGGCTCGAACCGGGATGGATTGCTCCACTGGTGTTTGAGACCAGCGCGTCTACCTATTCCGCCATCTGGGCTTATATTTCTATTAAAGCGCTGCAAAGGTACATAGAAAAAGTGGGAATGGCAAATTTTATAAAAAGAATTTTCTATTCTTTATTTAAAGATTACAATTGAGAATCTTTACGAAATAACTCTGCAGAATCGTAATCTTAAAAGATAATACGATAAAACAACAATTTAGAATCTTTACGAGATAACTCTGCAGAATCGTAATCTTAAAAGATAATATGATAAAACAACAATTGAGAATCTTTACGAGATAACTCTGCAGAATCGTAATCTTAAAAGATAATACGATAAAACAACAATTTAGAATCTTTACGAGATAACTCTGCAGAATCGTAATCTTAAAAGATAATACGATAAAACAACAATTTAGAATCTGTTCTAATGATTTTTACAGAATCGTAATCTTAAACGATAATACGATAGACTACAATTGAGAATCTGTGCTAGATGATTTTTACAGAATAACGCTGTTGATGGTAATACTATAAGTTACTATTAAAAGATAATATTAGAAACCAATGCTAAAAATTGAGGCTAAAAAACTATATGAGAATTTATGCTTGAGTCTCCTTATCTGAAAAATATTCTGTAAGTTATATGGATTACATTAAAAATAATAAATATTTTTTGTTTTATCTACTAATTCCACTAACTTTGCAACGGTATAAGAGCTATTCTATAATACTTTTGTGCAGAAATAAAACGATATAAAGAGAAACAAAATGAAGATAGCATTAATAGGTTACGGCAAGATGGGACACATGATTGAGCAAATTGCCCTCGAACGTGGCCATGAAATTGTTTGTAAAATAGATAAAGACAATCAAAAAGATTTTGATTCCCCTGCTTTTGCAACTGCTGATGTCGCTATAGAGTTTACAACTCCTACGGCTGCTTATGATAATTATTTAAAAGCTTTCGCACACAATGTAAAAGTTGTTAGTGGATCTACAGGTTGGCAACACGAACATAAAGCCGATATTGAGCGTCTTTGCACGGAAGGTGGACAAACTTTATTCTGGGCTAGTAATTTTTCTATCGGTGTAGCTATATTTTCTGCGGTAAATCGTTATTTAGCCAAAATAATGAATAATTATCCTCAATACGATGTTACAATGCAAGAAACGCATCATATACATAAGCTTGATGCTCCTTCTGGAACTGCAATTACTTTGGCAGAGGATATTTTAACCAATATTGCCCGTAAAACAAAGTGGGAAAAAGGAAAACAAGTTACAGCTGATGGTAAGGTTATCCCTGCTAAAGAGATGGCTGCTGATGTTCTCCCTATTGATTCTATTCGTGAAGGCGAAGTTCCTGGTATTCATAGTATATGCTACGATTCTGATGCCGACAAAATTACCATTACACACGATGCGCACAATAGAAAGGGCTTTGCTTTAGGAGCTGTTTTAGCTGCAGAATATACAAAAAACCATAAAGGTTTGCTATCTACAAACGATTTATTTCAATTCTAAAAAAAATAATGTTCACATTGTAGAACTAATAAGAATAATTTTATAACCAATGATTGATAAAGAAAAGCAAAAGCTCGACCCAAAGAAACAGTGGGCTAAATTTATTATTGTAGCAATACTCTATCTCGCTTTCTTGTTTTGGGTAAAAAGCTGGTGGGGACTCATCGTGTTACCTTTTATTTACGATGTGTACATTACGAAGAAAATAAAATGGCAATGGTGGAAAAACTCAGAAGGTCCTATTCGTTTTATTATGGGTTGGGTAGATGCCATTGTTTTTGCACTTGTTGCAGTCTATTTTATCAATCTGTTCTTCTTCCAAAACTATGTAATTCCTTCGTCTTCGCTCGAAAAGTCGTTGCTAACTGGCGATTATCTTTTTGTTTCTAAATTAAGTTACGGACCACGCATTCCGCAAACTCCGCTTACAATGCCTTTAACACAACACACACTACCTTTCTTTAATATAAAAAGCTACATAGAATTTCCACATTGGGAATATCGTCGTGTGCCAGGTTTAGGCAAAGTTAAGCTGAACGATATTGTTGTTTTCAACTATCCAGCAGGCGATACTATTGTAAGCGAACCGCAATATCAAGCTGACGATTATTACAGAATGGTTTACGAAATGGGAACAAGTTTGCTAATGCAACAAAATCCGAAGCTTGCAGCTACTAAAAAGAATGCTTTACAACAACGAGCTTTCTACGATAAAGCATATACTCTTGGACGAAACTACATTCTGAATAATGTGGCTACGTATGGCGAAATTGAATCGCGTCCTACTGATCGTCGAGAAAACTACGTAAAACGTTGCGTTGGTTTACCAGGACAAACTCTCCAGATAAAGAATAAAATTGTATATTTAGATGGAAAACCAAATAAAGAGCCTGAAAATGTAGAATATGCTTATTTAATTAAGTTCAACAATATAACTGCTGCCGACTTAATGAGCGAGCGATACGACGATTTTCGCAAAGAGTTAGGCATAAGCAACGAAGATATTCAGAGTCTTAGTCGTTTGCACGGCTTCGATGTTGAACAAGGATCAGTGCTAAATCAGGCAGCTTTACAATACGATGGTTATATGCCGCTCACAAAACGTGCAGTAAATGCATTGAAACAACGTGGTTTAGTTAAGGCAATTCGTCCTGTAACCGATAAAGATATATATACAGGTTCTAATTATCCACGTAATTCCGACCTTGGTTGGAAAGTATGGACACGCGATAATTATGGTCCTATTTGGATTCCTGCAAAGGGAAAGAGTATTAAGCTTACATTAGACAATCTACCAATTTACGAGCGTTGCATTAAAGTTTACGAAGGAAATAAACTTGATGTAAAGAATGGTAAAATATATATTAATGGTAAACCTGCAACTTCGTATACGTTTAAGATGGACTACTATTGGATGCAGGGCGATAATCGACACAATTCTGCCGATAGTCGATATTGGGGATTTGTTCCAGAAGACCATATTGTGGGTAAACCATTATTTATATGGTGGTCGAGCGACCCAGATCGTCGTGGATTTAGCGGCATACGGTGGAACCGATTGTTTAGTTGGGTTGATAATATAAAATAACACATTAATAATATAAAATAGCATTGTTCGAAAAGGTCTACTAAGGCAGACCTATCCAACAATGCTATTTTTTTCGTTTATTCTAATTTCTTTATGCTTCCTGCACTACTTTCCTCTGCTTATTTTGCACCCATTCAGTGGTTTCAAAAGCTGAATAGGTACGATTTGTGTTTAATAGAACAGCACGACCATTTTGTAAAGCAAACTTATCGTAATCGATGTGTTATTGCAACAGCAAACGGACAGCAAACTCTTTCTATTCCTGTAGAAAAGTTCGATAATAAAAAATGCGAAATGTGCGATGTTTGCATTAGCGATCACGATAATTGGCGACACCAACATTGGAATGCACTACTTTCGGCATACGGCGAAAGTCCTTTCTTTGAATATTACCAAGACGACATTCGCCCATTCTTCGAAAGAAAATGGAAATATCTTTTCGATTTTAATACAGAAATAACATATACACTTTGCGAATTGCTCGACTTGCAACCTAATATCTGCTCCACGAATGAGTTTATACCAATCAACAAAAATAACGATTTCATCGGAGAATATGCTGATTTTCGCGAAGTAATACGTCCGAAACACCCACTTGCAGATAAAGATTTTGTACCAATGCCTTATTATCAAGTATACGAACCTAAAATAGGTTTCCAACCTAATCTTAGTATTCTCGATTTACTTTTTAATATGGGAAATGAATCTATATTCTATTTGTAAGCGCATATTCGTAACGCATCACCAAAACAAATAATTCTTAAAAGTTTATTACCCTTTCGTTTCGTTTATTAATTTTACAGATAATTGTGTGTAGCTAAATTTACAAATTAAAATATAAAGTTTATCTTTGCAACTATAAAACAAACAGCTATGCAACGTAAAGTTTTATTATTATTTATCTTTATAATACACCTTACTATAGCTTGTGCTCAACAAGTTCAAGTTTGCGATGGTGTAACTAGTTTGCCCATTCGCGATGTGCTTATAGCTGTAAATGGAAAACATTTTGGAAAAACCGACTATCGTGGCATAATAAATCTTCCTGTTGCTTACGAAACTGCTACATTCTCTAAAGTAAAATACCATACAGAAACACTAACACAAACCGAAGTACAAAGAGACACCGTGTTTCTTTTTCCTGAAAAACAATCGCTTGGCGAAGTTGTTGTGTGGGGAAAACACATTGTGAATGGTAGAGAGTTACTTAAACAAATGCCAAAACGCGATATACTGGATAAAGCTCCAAAACATGATATCCGTGAATTTGATATAGGTTTAATGCTCGACAAACGCCTCCGCCGTGATAAAGAACATGTAAGAAAGCAACGCGAAATATTTAAAACGTTCGATGGAATCAATACAGAAGACCCCATTTTGCGTGCCTATAACGAAACAAAAGCAGAACAAGAACGTGAAAAGATAGAAAAAGAAATAGAGGAGAAACACAAAAATGCAGATGCTAAAATAGAGAAATAGTTTTTTCTGCAATGTTGCTTATAGTTTTCTTTGTGGCAAGAAATATGTTTTTTGAGCCTTATAAGTCGCTTTATCCAATATAAATCGCTACTTTTGCAAAAAAATAAATAGACTTAAATTAATGGAAATTTCTATTTCAAAAAAAGTTCTTTATCGCGAGGTTATAGATTACATTATGATAGCCCTCGGATGTATCTCGTATGGCATTGGTTGGACCATTTTTTTACTACCAAACAACATTAGTACAGGTGGCGTTGCAGGTTTATCGTCTACTGTTTTCTGGGCTTTAAACATTCCAGTTTCCTATACTTACTTTGTTTTAAACGCCATTTTATTAACGGTAGCATTAAAAACACTTGGTTGGCGCTTTTGCGTTAAAACAATTTATGGTGTGTTGGTTATGACTTTTGCTACAGGTTTCTTGCGAGGATATTTTCCACACCCTACAATTATGCACGAACAGCCATTTGTTGCTATGCTTATAGGTTCGTTATTCTGTGGAATGGGTTTAGGTTTTTGTCTTTCTTATAATGGAAGTTCAGGCGGTTCCGATATTGTAGCCGCTATTGTAAACAAATATCACGATATTTCCCTTGGTCGAGTATTAATTTTAGTAGATACTTCTATCGTAACATTAAGTTATTTGGTTTTGAAAGATTGGGAACGTGTTATTTATGGTTATCTCTCGTTGTTTATAGTTTCGTTTGTGTTAGACCAAGTGGTAAATGCAGGCAGACGTTCCGTTCAGTTCCTTATTATTTCCGAACGATATAAAGAAATATGTAAACAAATTGTAGAAACTCCGCCTCATCGTGGCTGTACTATTATTGATGCTCACGGCTATTATAGCGGACAAACCACAAAAGTTGTATTGGTTGTTACCCGACAGCGCGAAGCAAGAACCCTTTATCATCTTATAAACGATATAGATCCACATGCTTTTGTTACTCAAAGTCAAGTAATGGGTGTGTTCGGAGAAGGGTTCGATAAGTTTAAAATAAAGAACAAGAATAACAAAAAACATTTAGAAACAATTTCTTTAGAAGAAAAATAGCCCCCAAAAACCTATTTCGGTGTGTTAAGAACACGTTTCTTAATGCACCGTTTTTTTCTGCCTCTTGTTAATACCACATACTTTATTTCGCATTGCGTAAAAACAATAAGCTAAACAAAATTATTGTTGCCAAATTTTATTGTTGCATTTTTTTTATTTTCTTATTTAAAATGCAACGATTTATAATTATAATTTTCAAAAATCTAATTACAAAATTATTTTTTTTAATTATAGTTTTCCGTGCTGTAATTGCAGTGCATTATAAGCAGCCATAAACTTGCCTCTTAACATCTATAAAGGTACAAACTCTTAAACGCTGGAATAAAATTCATATCATTTTCTATATACCATATTCTTATGCGAAAATATGATTAGGCTACACAGTTTTTCGTAGTTTCTTATTTTAGTTATTAAGCTTTTTATTAAAGGATAGTAAACCACAGTGAAGGCTCTGATAAAGAGCACTATAGCTATTAAATTTAAGATAACAAAAAGCATATTATACATATAAAACGAACAAAAAAACTACTACCCAATACTTTTTTAACAAAAAGTTTAGAGTACATAAATGCCTGAAACACAATAACATTTATGCCATTTTCTACACTTTTAAACCGACTGCCACAAAACTACCCACAAAACTATACCTCTTTTACTTTGAATGGGGCTATTGAGTTTGTAACTTTGCACCATCGCACGGTAAAAAGCACTTGTGTGCGACAAAAAAGCAAGTGCTACTTTTTATTAATCTTAATATATCAATTTATGCATTATTCAATTACAAAAAGAAAAATGGGTGTTGGACCCAAAAAAGGCACAACAATGTATGTTGCCAGAGCAGTTTGCCAAAAGCAACGTGTAACTTTCGATAAACTTTGCGAGTTTATGGCAGATGGTTCCACAGTAAGTCAAGCAGATGTTGCAGCTGTTTTTTACAAATTCCGAACTGTATTAAACTTACTTTGTTCGCAAGGTAACATTGTAGATGCAGGACCGCTTGGCACATTCCGTCCTACTTTTACTGCGAAAGCTGTAGAGAAAGAAGAGGATTTTAAGCCTGCTACTCACATTAAAAAAACTATGGTTTTGTTTAGACCGAGTGTCGATTTCAGAACATTACACGATGTTGAGTATTTTAAAATTCCTGCTTACGACAAAACAAAAGGCAAAAAGAAACCTGAAGGTGGCGGAGGCTCACAACCACACCCATAAAAAATGTTTTGAAATTGAAAGAAACTGAATTAGAGATGCACTAGAAATGGTGCATCTCTTTTTTTGTATCATATAAATATGCAACAATTTAAATACGAAATATTTTTATATTGCAGGCTTAATGCGTAAAAAAACAGAAAAGTGAGTAGGATTCCAATAAAAAAAACGACACCTTTTTGGAAATAATAGTGTAAACTGTATATGCTGATAGTACAGTTTTATAACCATTTGAGTTTAATAAAACAAAACTTTTTGTTCTAATACACATTCTCCTAACACCGTCTCTTTGTATTCGCTAAAAAAATAGCTATCTTTGCACAAAGAGGCAATGTGTGCCGTAGTGATTCAACATACAAAAATAAAACTCTGATCATTTAGATAAACTCAATATAAACACTATAAGGATATGAGGAAACATTTAATTTTGCTATGTATAATGGCTATTTTGTTGCCGTTACACACAACAGCACAATCGTTTAAAAAAGAAATTTATGCTAAACCAGAGCTTTCGGCAAACAATTATCTTGCTTATCCTACGCCATCTGGAAAGCTAACTCCACCGCCAACAGGCTATATTCCAGTGTATATTTCGCATTATGGAAGGCACGGTTCGCGTTATCTTATTCACGATTATCAATATTTACGTCCATTACAAATACTCGAAAAAGCCGATTCTATGGGTGTTCTTACCAGTAAAGGAAAAGAAACTATAGCAAAAATACGCCGTATGTATGCCGAAGCATATAACAGATGGGGCGAACTTACACCATTAGGAGCAGAACAACACAAGCAAATAGCAAGAAGAATGTACAAGCGTTTTCCTTCTGTTTTTAAAGATTCTGTATGGGTAGATGCAAAATCGACGGTTGTTATTCGTTGTATTTTATCGATGGAAAACGAACTTCAGGAGCTTATAAGGCAAAACACACGTTTAAAAGTGCGTTGCGATGCCAGTGCACACGATATGTATTATATGAATCTTTCGGATAAAAAACTAATGTTACAAAAAGAAACCGAAGAAGTGAAAAATGCACAAAATGATTGGGATAAGCAACATTTAAACTTCCGTCCATTAATATCGCGACTTTTTACAGATAGTAGTTTTGTAGATAAAAACATAAACGTTGGACAATTTGTGCGCGATTTGTTTAGTCTGGCAGGTATTGTGCAGAATTCTGAAATACGCCATTCGTTATCGTTATACGATATTTTTACGCCCGACGAATTATATTCTCTCTGGCAACGGTCTAATGTTTGGTGGTATTTACATTATGCAGGAGCTCCACAAAATGGAGGAAACCAACCTTTTTCGCAGCGAAATTTGCTACGAAAAATAATAACCGAAGCCGATTCATGTTTATCGCTCCCACATCCAGGGGCAACTCTTCGCTTTGGACACGATACAATGATAATGCCTTTAACCTGTTTATTAAACCTTAACAACTATAATGTACAAGTGTTTAATCTTGACAGTTTGGAAACAAAAGGTTGGAACAGTGCACATATATTTCCAATGGCAGCAAATATTCAGTTTGTTTTTTATAAGAATCCTAAGAAACCCAAAGCCGATATTCTTATAAAAGCATTGCTTAACGAGGAAGAAGTTACAATGCCATTGCCTAAAACTTCTACTCCTTATTATTATAAGTGGAACGACTTTAAAACATTCTACCTTAAACTGCTTAATAATTACAAAGAACCGCAATAAAAATGGGTAGAAAGAGGAATAAATAAACAGAAAAGCGTATAGAAAGTTGCTTCTTAATTTACTGTTAGCAAACTTTTTATACGCTTTATATTTTTATTTTGCTATTGTTTATAGCAATTTTGGTAGTTCGTATAGCTTTGTGCCATTACTACCTTTTATTAGTATATAATGGTTTTTAGGCATATTGTGAGCTAATTCGGCTTTCACCTCTTCTACATCTTTAAATTTTTGGAATGTAGTTTTGGTTTTTCCAAATTCATCGCCCACAAGCCACACATTTGTAATGCCTGCTGCAAGCAGCAAATCTACTATTTTTTGATGTTCTTCGGCAGTAACATCTCCTAATTCTCGCATATCTCCAAGTATTGCCATTTTATTTTTTACAGCCATTAATCGGAAGTTTTCTATGGCAGCAGCCATACTTGAAGGGTTAGCATTGTAGGCATCAACAATAAGTTTGTTGTTTTGTGTTTCGGTTAGCTGAGAACGATTATTGCTCGGCACATAATTTTCTAATGCGTGGCAAATTTGTTGTGTTGAAACGCCAAAATGCAAACCTATAGCAATGGCAGCCAACATATTATCTAAATTATATGCACCTACAAGATGGGTAAGAACTTCTTTCCATTCGCCTCCAGCCTCATGCCAACGGAAGCGAAGAAAGGGTGCACAATCTACAATTTCGCCTTGTATATTTGCAGTTTCGTCTTGACCATACGAAACAATTCGTTCAAAATTGCGTTGTTCAGCCATTTCGGTAAGGTCGGTATTACTTTCGTTTAGGAAAAGTAAACAATTGTGTGCTTTCAAATAATCGTAAAGTTCGCCCTTTGTTTGTTTCACACCTTCAAAACTTCCAAAACCTTGCAGGTGAGCACGCCCTACATTTGTTATTAATCCACAGGTAGGTTCTACATATTCTACCAACTTTTTAATATCTCCCTTATGAGATGCTCCCATTTCTATTACAGCAATTTCGTGTTCGGGACGTAAACATAACAAGGTTTTAGGTACACCTACATCGTTGTTAAAATTGCCTTCTGTGTGCAATACATTATATTTCTCTGCCAAAACAGCCGAAATTAGCTCTTTCGATGTAGTTTTTCCGTTTGTTCCAGTAATACCAATCACAGGAATTTGGAATGTACGGCGGTGTTCTCTTGCTATTTCTTTGTAAGCCACAAGAGCATCGTCTACAAATATAATATGTTCGTTTCCTGCTTCAGCATATTCTTTCTCGTCTACAATAGCATAACTGCACCCTTTTTCTAATGCAGCTTTTGCAAATTTATTACCATCGAACGACGCTCCTTTCAGTGCAATAAATATACTTCCTTTGGGACAATTGCGACTATCTGTGGTTATTACGGGGTGTTGTTCGTATAGTTTATACAATTCTTTGCTGTCCATATCTTCGTTTTTTATACATACAAAGGTAATGGAAATAGTAGAAACATCAAAAGAAAGACGCTGCTTTTATTCGAGTCTATACTAAAAAGAAAACTTCTTAAAACAGCTATGACTCAAATAAAAAAGTATTATAGCCTACTATCTATCAATAATCAAAACTATATAGAAAGTCTTTATATGGTTCGAAGAAAGTGGAAGAACATAAAAATATTTGGGAAATGCAGTTTATTTTCAAAACAGAACAAGATATAAAAATAATGTATTAACTTTGTCCTATCAAACAAGAAAATCGTATGTACGTACAGATCGTGTTTGACTACAAACTAATTTAATGCAACAGAAGCTGTTATAAAGATAGAATAAAAGATTTAAGAAGCATGAAACGAACCTATTATAAAGTACCCATTATCGGGCTACAACTACTTTTATTTTTCTCTTATATTGGTTTTATTTTCTTTTATCTTTACAAATTGGATAAGGAAGTCGCATTTTTTGATATTCCCATAAAATACACCAAATCTTCAATTTCAGAACAAACATATGGTATTAGCGTTACAGGTAGTACAGGTTCAACTACCGTACACTTTAAATCGGACAGCTTTCCCAATAAAGAATTTAGAGCACATTATTATAAATCTCTGGTTTTTACAAGAGGATTTTTTCGAGCAATTGAGAAGGAAAGACTGCCATCCTTGGGGTGTTATTTAGAACCCAGCTTCTTGCATAGTAAGGAGAAAGAGGTACCATTCTTTTATTCTGAGCAAGAGAAAGATATCTTTTATTACTTAGGTTTAATATCTTATATGAAAGATAAATACTTTTATTTATTACTCTTGCCTTTACTTCTCATGATGCTTATGTGTTTTTTCACTAAGAAAATCAAATCATATATTTTGATAGTGATAACAGCAGTAGCTTGGTGTTTAATAATCTTTTTATAATTAAACGAGGTGAATTCATGAAAAAAAAAGATGTCAAAAGGTACACAAAACCAATACAACAGAAAATAATTATCGGAGTACAATTGCTTATCTTCTTTATTTATGTAGGTTTTCTTTTGATAGAATGCTATAAGACAAACAACGAAGTTGTGTTCGTTAATATTCCTATTAAGTATAATAATGAGCAATGCCCAACTCAAGATGTTGGAATTAGATTTACTAAAGGGGGAAAAATTACTCCAGCCAGTATGCAATTTTCATCTGATAAGTTCCCTGATAAAGAATTTGAAGTTAATAATTTTGATGGGGTTTTATTTTTAAAAAGTATTTACTGGAATAAGGAAGAACGTCCTACATTTTTAGGTTGCTGTATAGAACAAAAACACTTACAAGATAATGAACGAGAAATTCCATGTTTCTTATCAGCACAAAAAAAGGATATATATCACTACATTGCACTAGTGTCTTATGTAAAAAGCGAACACATCTTTTTTCTAATTACACTTATAATTGCAATGTTAGCAATAATGCTCTTTTTTGTTATAAAAGTTAATTATTCGCCTATATTATTCAATTTAGCAGGAACTGCAGCTATATTTTTCTGCTTTACACCTCCAATAGCTTTGGTTTTGATACTTATAATATACTTTCTTCCTTCCAAAGAAAGAATGAAGAAAATAATAGTGGGTAAAAAATAAAATTTTAGCGGATAATGAACATAACCTATTTTGGCAGGAAATAGACAGGCTTTGAAATTGATTTTTAACCACAAAAAAGCACAAATTCATCGACAAATAAATAGGCTTATAAATAAAAGTTCCACAAATTCAATAGAATTTGTGGAACTTAAAATTAATATTTGTTCTTAAAATAATTAGTTGTAATTTGTTTGTAAGAAGAAAACCATATATGGTTATATTTCTCTACAATTAAGAACGATGATTATTGTCGCGATGTTGGCGACGTTCTCCTCTTTCTCCACGTTGGCGACGCTGAGGTTCTACATATCCTTCTGGCTTTTCGAGCAAACAACGGTGTGAAAGTTTATATTTACCAGTTTTAGGATCAATATCAAGAAGTTTAACCGAAATTTTATCGCCTTCTTTTATTCCAGCTTCTTCAACTGTTGCTAAGTGTTTCCAATCAATTTCAGAAATATGAAGCAAACCATCTTTACCTGGTAAAATCTCAACAAAGCAACCATAAGGCATAATAGAACGAACTGTACCTTCGTAAACTTCTCCTATTTCTGGTACGGCAACAATTGATTTAATTTTGCCCATTGCAGCATCAATTGCAGTTTTATTGGGTGCAGAAACCTGAATTTTACCTACACCATCAACTTCGTCAATGGTAATAGTAGCTCCACTTTCTTCTTGCATTTGCTGAATTATCTTACCACCAGGACCAATAATAGCACCAATAAATTCTTTTGGAATTTCGAGAGTTTCAATTCTTGGTACTTGTGGTTTCATTTCCTTACGTGGTTCAGGAATTGTTTCTGTTATTTTATCAAGAATATATTCGCGAGCTTGTTTTGCTTGCATAAGTGCTTTCTCAAGAATTTCGAATGAAAGTCCATCACACTTTATATCCATTTGCGTTGCTGTAATACCATCGCGAGTACCTGTAGTTTTAAAGTCCATATCGCCTAAGTGGTCTTCATCGCCAAGAATATCACTAAGTACAGCATATTTCTCTTCGCCAGGATTTTTTATTAAGCCCATTGCAATTCCTGAAACAGGTTTTTTGATAGGAACACCCGCATCCATCAAAGCAAGTGTACCAGAACATACGGTAGCCATAGAAGAAGAACCGTTAGATTCTAATACCTGACTTACAAGACGTACTGTATAAGGAAAATCTTCTGGTATCATTCCTTTCAAACCACGCCATGCTAAATGTCCATGTCCTATTTCACGACGACCAACTCCACGTTGTGCTTTTGCTTCGCCAGTGCAGAAAGGAGGGAAATTATAATGAAGAAGGAAACGTTGGTAACTCTTATCGAGTACATTGTCTACCATCTTTTCGTCTAACTTCGTTCCTAATGTACAAGTTGCAAGTGCTAATGTTTCGCCACGTTGGAAATAAGCACTTCCATGAGGCATTGGTAATGGATTAACTTCGCACCAAATTGGACGAATTTCATCGCAAGCACGACCATCCATGCGTTTACCTGTATCAAGAACACTACGACGCATTGAGTCGCGTTGTACATCAGCAAAATATCTTTCTATTTCTGCGTGTTTTTCTTCAAGGTCGTCTTCAGAGAGTTCTGTATGTGCAGCATCGTAACGTTCTATGAAGTCTGTTTTTATTTTATCGTAAACTTCCTCACGATGTTTCTTATCGTCGTCGCCACTTTGTGCCTGTGCGTAGCAAGCATCGTATGTTTCTTTCTTAACTTGCTCGCGAAGTTCTTCATCGTTTATTTCATCGCAATATTCGCGCTTAACATCTGTACCAAGTTCTTTTGCAAGTTCTTCTTGAATTTCGCACATTGGTTTAATAGCATCGTGTGCAGCTTTCAAAGCATTAATAAGATCTTGCTCAGACACTTCGTCCATTTCGCCTTCTACCATCATAATATTATCTTTGGTAGCACCAACCATTATGTCCATATCAGCTTCTTTCATCTGTTCGAAGGTTGGATTTATGACATATTCTCCATTAATTCGTGCAACACGAACTTCAGAGATAGGATATTCGATAGGTATATTTGAGCATTGCATAGCTACAGATGCTGCAAAACCTGCCAATGCATCGGGCATATCGACACCGTCAGCGGAGAGAAGCATTACGTTAACAAATACTTCTGTGTGATAATCTGAAGGAAAAAGTGGACGAAGAACACGGTCTACAAGACGTGAAGTTAGTATTTCATCATCGTTAGCTTTGCCCTCGCGTTTAGTAAAACCACCAGGAAATCTACCTGCAGCTGCGTATTGTTCGCGATAATCTACTTGCAAAGGCATAAAGTCTGTACCTGGAACTGCCTCTTTAGCTGCACAAACTGTTGCTAAAAGCACAGTGTTACCCATTCTAATTACTGCTGCGCCATCAGCTTGTTTTGCAACCTTTCCAGTTTCAATTGTGATGCTTCTTCCATCAGACAATTGAAGAGTTTTCGTAATTACGTTCATCTAAAATTTAAATACTTATTGTTTTGACCTAACATCATAAAGAAATGTAAAAACTGCGAAAAAAGTAAAAGAACAAATAGAAATTTAACTTGTTAAGCATTTTACATTTCCACATAACTTTTTAAAATCGCACAAATTTAATGATTAATTGCTTAACAGACGAATAAAAGCTCATTTATTTTATTGTTCATATTGCTTTCACATACTTTCTACGTAGCTATAGAACATTATTTATATTCATTTCACTTTGTTTGTTAAAAAACTATCTTGTATACAGCAAACTTTGCAACTTGGTTGCATATTCTTTTATTTAACTTTGTCGCAAAATTAGTAACAAAACAAAAAACGATGAAGAAAAAAGTTATAAGAATTATCCTTACTTCTGTATTGCTATTAATAGCATGGTTAATAGACCGAAACTACAATTTGCCAATGTGGCAAACATTAATTGTTTATTTTGTGCCCTATTTGCTTATTAGTTATGATGTATTGGGCGAAGCTGTAGAAGGAATTATGGAAGGAAATCCTTTCGACGAAGACCTTCTTATGTCTATTGCTACAATTGGAGCCTTTATTATTGGATTTTTACCCAATGGAGAACCCGAATTTTTAGAAGGTGTTTTCGTTATGCTATTCTTCCAAATTGGAGAACTCTTTGAACATTATGCCGAAGACAAAACTCGAGATTCTATTTCTAAGCTTATGGATATTCGCCCCGACTCTGCAAATGTTATAAAAAAAGGCGAAATCATCGTAACAAATCCCGCTAATGTTGCCATTGGAGAAACGATACTTGTGAAACCGGGAGAGAAAATTCCGCTCGATGGAGAAATAATTGAAGGCAACTCTAGTCTTAACACTGTAGCCTTAACAGGCGAAAGCATTCCAAAAGATGTTACTTTGGGCGACAATGTTGTATCAGGGTGCGTGAATATCTCTGGGTTATTGAAAATAAAGGTAAGTAAAACTTTCAATAATTCTACTGCTTCAAGAATTATACAGTTAGTAGAGGAAGCAAGTGAAAATAAATCGAAGAACGAATCATTTATTCGTCGCTTCGCACACATATATACTCCTATTGTTGTTATTGCTGCAATTATTCTAGCGTTTATTCCACCTTTTTTTGCTGACAGTTATAACGATGCTCTTTCTACTTGGCTTTACCGTGCACTTACATTCTTAATTGTTAGTTGTCCGTGTGCTTTGGTTATTTCTATCCCATTATCGTTCTTCTGTGGTATTGGAGGTGCCGGACATATAGGTATTCTTATAAAAGGTGGAAATTATATGGAAGCTTTAGCACGTGCAAAAACTATTGTTTTCGATAAAACTGGAACATTAACTCGTGGTGTTTTTGAGGTAGAAGCTATTCACCCTAATCAGTTTTCAGAACAAGAACTCTTGCATCTTGCAGCACATGTTGAACAATTTTCTACACACCCAATAGCAATTGCTCTGAGAAATGCTTATAAAGATACGGGGTGCGAATGCAAAGTAGAAAACATAAAAGAATTTGCCGGACAAGGAATTTCTGCCGAAATAAACGGTAAAAACGTATGTGTAGGTAACAAAAAATTTATGGAACATATAGGTGCTGAAATTGTTGCCTGTAGCAAATGCCAACATTCAAAGGGGACCTCTGTACATGTAGCCATAGATGGCAAATATGTTGGTCATATTGTGATAGCCGACCAAATAAAAACCGATGCTTCTTCGGCTATCGCGAACTTAAAGAAAATTGGAATAGAAAAAACAGTAATGCTAACTGGCGATCGTAAAGAAGTAGCCGATGTAATTGCTAATAAATTAGGAATAGACGAATATTATAGCGAACTAATGCCTGCTGATAAAGTTGAACACGTTGAACGCTTATTACACCAAAAACCTATTAAAAGTACACTTGCTTTTGTGGGAGACGGTATAAACGATGCACCTGTTTTAGCCCGAGCTGATATTGGAATTGCAATGGGAGCACTTGGAAGTGATGCCGCAATAGAGGCAGCAAATGTTGTTCTTATGGACGATAAACCTTCAAAAATAGCCAAATCCATCGCTATTTCTAGAAGAACTATTGGCATTGCTCGACAAAATGCAGTATTTGCTATTGGTGTAAAAGTCGCAGTTCTTATACTTTCTACTGTAGGAATAGCAACAATGGGAATGGCTGTTTTTGCAGATGTTGGCGTAATGGTATTAGCAGTGCTAAATGCTACCCGTGCTTTAAGAGTAAAATAAATTTATAATTCGAAATTTATAAACAAAATTATTTGCTTTAATATAAATACCCTCATATAGCTATTTCTGCATTATGGGGGTATTTTGGGGTTCTTCTATATAGTGTTAAACTATGCGTAACAATGCTACAAGTTTAATGCTCAATTTATTCTTAATAAGAAATAAATACTGGTTTAATGCTCTGTTTTTTTCTTTTAAAAAAATAATAAATAGGAATAGAGTTATAGTATTTACCAACTATATTTTCCCTTCCTCACGATAAGAATAAAAGTGTTGTTGGGCAACTATAACGTGGTCTACAAAATAAATGTGCATTGTATCGGCAGCTTTCTTTAAACTGTTAGTAATATTGTCGTCTTCTCTGCTGGGACGAGGGTTTCCGCTGGGGTGATTATGGCATAAAGCAATGGCAGTAGCATTTTTTAATAACGCTTCTTTTAAAATTATACGTATATCAATAGCAGTTCCAGTAATACCTCCGTGTGAAATACATTTAGCTTCTATAAGGTCTAACTTTTGATTCAACAATAAAATCCACGCTTCTTCAATATCTTTATCTTGAACTTTTGGATACATATAGTTGTATATAGAAATAGCCGAATTAAGATTTGGACGTTTTTCAATATCAGATGCCTGTCGTCTTTTTCCTAATTCGCATGCGGCAAGTATAGTTACAGCTTTTGCTTCACCTATACCATTGTAAGTTGTAAGGTCGGTAATAGATAATTTTCCAAGAGTGTTAAGATTGTTCTTACAATCTGCTAACACTCGTTTCATAAGTTCTACAGCTGTTTCGCGTGTTGATCCAGAACCAATAAGAATAGCTAAAAGTTCGGCATTAGAAAGTGTTTCAGCTCCAAAGTTAATTAGCTTTTCGCGTGGGCGATCTTCTTCTGCCCATTTATCAATGGTTAGTTTTGTTATCTCCATTGTGTTTGCTGTTATTTATAGAAATTCTTCTCGAAAGCAGCAAATTCGTCTTTGCCTTTTATGCAACGTTTCCACCATGCTTCAATAAATCCGAAACCATAGCCCATAAGTTGTACGAAAGCAGCACGGATACTAAGAAAACCAATTTTTATGCTTTTGTTTTGAACAGTACTATCTATCAAGATTAAGAGCGAATAGAGTAGGATAGGGGCAATAGCACATATACAAAAAGATAAACCCACAGTTTTTGAAGAATAAGAAACCGATGGCACGAGCGAAACGAAAAGACCGATAATAAAAAGTAGGCTAAGGAATATAATACCCACGGTGAATACCATTGGTAGCAGATGAACTAGTTTCAGCGATTCTGGATACTTCTTATAAAGGTTTATGCGTGCAATGCCCGAATTGTACACTTGTTTGTAAAATTTTCTGAAATCGGTACGACGTTTATGCCAAACCCATGCTTTAGGAAAAAGTCGGCAATGTTTATTAGCTTTAAAAATACGGATAGAAAAGTCTATATCTTCTCCGAAACGCATTTTAGAAAAACCTCCAAGTTCCATATAAACATTGCGACGAATGCCCATATTGAAAGAACGAGGATAGAACTTGTCTAGCTTTTTTTTGCCACCACGAATGCCACCCGTAGTAAAAAACGATGTCATAGAGTATGAAATAGCTTTCTGAGTATCAGAAAATGATTCGTGGGCAGCGTCAGGACCACCGAAAGCATCGGCAGGTTCACGTTTAAGTTCTTCTTCAATAGCACTTAAATATCCCTCGGGTAATACAACGTCAGAATCTAATATCAGTAAGTATTCGCCTTTTGCACGTTCAGCACCATAATTTCGGCTTTGTCCTGGACCAGAATTAGGTTTCATAAAATAATGCAAATCAAGTTGATTTGAGTATTTTCTGCAAACCTCTTCGCATGTTTTTTGTGAACCATCTTCTACAATTATAACTTCAAAATCAGTGAAAGTCTGACCTAACAAACTAGATAGAAGTTCGTTTACTTCGTCTGGACGATTAAAAACGGGAACAATAATGCTGTATTTCATAATACTTAGGTTAGGTTGGTGCATTATGCGGTATTATAAAAAAGAAAAAAGGACAGAAAGTTGGGTTGTTTTCTCAACTTTTTGTCCTTTTGTTGTATTATGCGTTTACACGACCTAAGTAACTTCCGTCGCGTGTATCAATCTGAATAGTTTCGCCTTCGTTAATAAAGAGTGGAACTCTAACTACAGCGCCAGTCTCTAATGTGGCGGGTTTTGTAGCGTTTGTAGCTGTATTTCCTTTTACTCCAGGTTCGCTATGTGTAATTTTCAATACAGTTTTAACAGGCATCTCGGCAGAAAGGATAGTTCCATCAGAAGTATCTGTAACAACTTCTACTATGTCGCCTTCTTTCATATAGTCAGCTCCTGTAATTTGGTGGAGAGGAATAGGAATCTGTTCAAAAGTTTCCTGATTCATAAAGATATATCCAGTAGGGTCTTGATAAAGATACTGGTACGGACGACGTTCAACGCGAACATCCTCAAGTTTAAAACCTACTTGGAATGTACGCTCTAATACACGACCATCAGCAACATTCTTCAGTTTAGTAATCATAACCGTATTACCTTTACCCGGCTTCCTATGTTGAAAGTCAATACAAGTCCAAATCTTTCCATCAAGACGGATACATGTCCCGATTTTGATTTCTTGTGAATTAATCATAATCTATTATTTATATTTATTATTTATTTGTTACGGGATAATTTGCTTTGCGCTGCAAAGTTAAGCAAAATATGGAAAAAAACATAAATTATTCAGCTAAAAAACAGCCTTTTCTTGGTTAATTGAAAAAGAATAAGTAATTTTGCAACCCATAACGTGAGATTGTGTCTCAACGTAGAGTTTATTTTGCATAATAACATAAAAAGAATATATAACAATGAAAAGAACATTTCAGCCTCACAACCGTCGTCGTGTAAATAAACACGGTTTTCGTGAAAGAATGGCAACAAAAGATGGTCGCCGTGTTTTGGCAGCTCGTCGTGCAAAAGGTCGTAAGAAACTTACTGTGTCTGACGAACATCACGGAAAGTAATCTAAAGGCTTATAGAAAATTGACTTAGAAACGGAAAGAAGGAGAGACTATTCTTTGCTTCTTTCCGTTTTTTTATTTAACTTTGCCCATAATAAGATATATAGTATAATAAAAATGACGTCAAAGGGATTCGTCCACAGCTTTTTTAGTACCTATATTTGGGGAAATGTCCTCGCAATAGTAATTCTCGTAACAATACTTTTTATAGGTGTGCGATATGGAATTGACTATTATACCCACATGGGCGAGTCTATCGTTGTGCCAAATGTACTTCATAAACAATACGACGATGCGCTCGATATTATGGATAAAGTAGGATTGACAATTGAAGTCTCTGATACAGGATACGTAAAAAACTTACCCCCCGATTGTATTTTAGAACAGACACCTGCTGGCGGGAAACGTGTAAAATCTACACGCGTTATATATGTAACTATTAATGCTGCCAGTGCGCCAACATTACCTTTACCAGATTTGGCAGATAATAGTTCTCTTAGAGAAGCGCAAGCAGAATTACTTTCAATGGGTTTTAAAGTGGGCGATCCTGAATATGTTCCTGGAGAAAAAGACTGGGTTTATGGCGTTTTGGTAAATGGAAAGCCTGCACAGGCAGGAGATCGTATTCCTAACGATGCTGTAATAGTATTACAAGTGGGCGATGGAACACGTAATGCAAACGATACTATAAATCAGTCGGGAAATAGATATGAAGATGTAGAGGTTGAAGAACCTAAATACGAAGAGTATTATGATTGGGTGGAAGTTCCTGTAGATGAAAATGGAAACGAAATAAAAGAAGAAAGTAAATCTACTCCACGTACGGTTCCTTCTGTTCCACCAAAATCGCCGGCTTTACCGCCTGACCAGAATGCACCAAAGCCAACTGAATAAAGAGTAAGGTATGATAGATAACGAAGAATACTTTAATGAAGATTTAGTTGACAATCTTTTAGACGAAGATGAGATAACAACTGATACGGGTGAACTTTACGAACACTTTAGAATGGTGGTAGATAGTGGGCAAGGTTCTGTACGAATAGATAAGTTTTTATTCGAACGAATGCCTAATTCTAGCCGTAATCGTATCCAAAAAGCTGCTGAAGCTGGTAGCATTTATGTTAATGGAACGCCAGTAAAAAGTAGTTATAAGGTTCGGTCTAACGATGTTATCACTCTAATGTTAGGCTGCCCGAAACACGATAATACAATTGTTGCCGAAGATATACCACTTAATGTTGTTTACGAAGACAACGAAATTATGGTAATAAATAAACCTGCGGGACTAGTTGTGCACCCTGGAGCTGGAAATTTTCACGGAACACTTATCAATGCTATAGCTTGGCATTTGCGCGATTTAAAGAATTTCGATCCAAACGATCCTGCTGTTGGCTTGGTTCATCGTATTGATAAAGATACAAGTGGACTTCTTTTAATTGCTAAAACTCCTGATGCAAAAACAAATCTTGGTAAACAGTTCTTTAATAAAACAACACATCGTAGCTATGTTGCATTAGTCTGGGGAAACTTTACAGAGAACGAAGGACGAGTAGAAGGAAATATTGGACGCGATCCAAAGGACAGACTACGTATGAAGGTGTTTTCTCCTAATTCGGGTATAGGGAAACCTGCTGTTACGCACTATAAAGTTTTGGAACGATTTGGCTATACTACTCTAATAGAATGTGTATTAGAAACAGGTCGAACACACCAAATTAGGGCACACATGAAACATATTGGACACCCACTTTTTGGAGATGAACGCTATGGCGGCACAGAAATATTGCGAGGACAGCGTTCTAGTACATATAAAGCCTATATACAAAATTGTTTTAAGTTGTGTAACCGACAAGCCTTGCACGCAAAAACACTTGGCTTTGTTCACCCAAATACTGGAGAGCAAATGGACTTTACAAGCGAACTTCCCAATGATTTAGCAAACGTAATAGAGAAGTGGCGAAATTATATAAATGGTAAACAAGAACTATCGTGAGTTTCTTGCATAATTAAAAATAAGTAATAAGAATGAAAGATATGAAACGTACAATAGCCATCGTTTGTGGTGGCGATTCTTCAGAACACGATGTTTCGCTCCGTTCTGCACAAGGATTGTATTCCTTCTTCGATAAGGAACGTTACAATATTTATATAGTCGATGTAAAAGGAACAGATTGGCATGTAAACCTCGATAATGGGCACACTGCACCTATTAATAAAAACGATTTTTCGTTTAATAATAATGGTCAGACCATCTTTTTCGACTATGCATATATTACTATACATGGACGTCCAGGCGAAAATGGTATTATGCAAGGCTATTTTGAGCTGGTAAACATTCCTTATTCTACATGCGATGTATTGGCATCGGCACTCACATTTGATAAGTTTGTGCTGAATCGTTATTTGAAATCATATAGCATTCATGTTTCTGAAAGTATTTTGCTTCGTATTGGTGATGCATACAACGAAAAAGAAATAGCAGAGAAAATAGGTATGCCATGTTTTGTAAAACCAGCAACCGATGGTAGTAGCTTTGGTGTTTCAAAAGTAAAGAATGCCGACCAATTAGCTCCTGCACTTCGTAAGGCTTTTATGGAAAGTTCAGAAGTTATGGTAGAAAGTTTCCTTGATGGTGTTGAAATAACACAAGGAATATATAAAACGAAAGAAAAGTCGGTTCCATTCCCCATCACAGAAGTGGTTACAAGCAACGAGTTTTTCGATTATAATGCTAAATACAATGGCGAGGTAGACGAAATTACTCCTGCTCGTATTAGCAAAGAATTGGCTGAAAAGGTAACAGAAGTTACTTCTCACATCTACGATATTCTGCACGCAAATGGTATTATTCGTATCGATTATATTATTACAAAAGATAACAATGGAAACGATGTTATCAATATGCTCGAAGTAAATACCACTCCAGGAATGACTGCTACAAGTTTTGTTCCACAACAAGTGAAAGCTGCTGGACTTGATATAAAAGATGTACTAAGCGATATAGTAGAAAACCAATTCTAAATATATTATATAATATAAGGTGTAGACCAATATGGCTCTGCACCTTTATTTGTTTATAGCAACTGTTTTAAAAATAGCTAACACATAAATATAATAGGTTATGAAAACACCTTCTGAATTTGACGATATACGACCATTTGAGTCTGAAGAACTACCCGAAGTTTACAATCGCTTGCTTGCAAACAAACAATTCCAACAAGTATTAAACTATCTTTATCCTGGTGTTCCTATAGATGCTATTTCGCAGAAGATGCACCAATGTAAAACCAGCCTTGAATTTCAGAAAGCTTTTGCCTATCATTTTCTGCAAGGACTCATAGATAAGGCTAGTACGGGGTGTGATATGGATTCATCGGAGATTGATAACACAAAGCAATATACATTTGTTAGTAATCATCGTGATATTGTACTCGATTCTGCTTTTCTTTCAAAGTTGCTAATAGATAATGGCTTTGCCACTACTTGCGAAATTGCTATTGGCGATAATCTTTTATCGTTACCGTGGGTACGCGACTTAGCACGACTTAACAAGAGTTTCATTGTAAAGCGTGGTCTTACTCCTCGCGAACTTATGCAGGCAAGTATAAAGATGGCACGCTATATGGTGTTTGCTCTTAAAGAGAAACACGAAAATCTATGGATTGCACAGCGAGAAGGGCGTGCTAAAGATTCTAACGACCTTACACAGAAGTCTGTTCTTAAAATGTTTGCATTGGGAGCCGAAGGTACATTGCTCGAAAGACTTCAGCAATTCCATATCGTTCCACTTTCTATTTCTTACGAATACGACCCTTGCGACTATCTAAAGGCAGCAGAAATGCAAGCAAAACGCGATAATGCAAATTGGAAAAAAGCACCTATGGACGATGTTCTCAGTATGCAAACTGGCATAATGGGCTATAAAGGCTCTATTCATTATCACGCTGCCCCTTGTATTGACGCATATTTAGACTCACTGAAAAATGCAAATATGGCAAACGGTCCTCTGTTAGATGCCATTTGTGAACATATAGATAAAGAAATACACCGCAACTATCGTCTTTATGCTAACAATTATGTTGCACTAGACGAACTTGAGGACACCACAACTTACGCTAATAAGTATACCGACGATGATAAAGCAAAATTCGATGCTTATATAGAACAACAACTCGCAAAAATAACACTCCCAGGTAAAGACGAAGTATATTTGCGCCAACGTCTATTGGAAATGTATGCCAACCCTACTCGCAACTATATAAAAGCTAATGCGTAAATCGTTCTTCTTTTTGTTTCTCATCGTCATTCTGTTGGTAGCTTGTACTAACGATAGTTTTAAAACGGGCGATTCGGAATACTCTTATCTGCAGTCCGACTTTGTTGAGGCTACTACTAATACCAATGCTGCTTTTGTTTCGGCTGTTACCGACGATGGCGATACTCTTTTGTTGCATTCGGCTTTAAGTGCAAAATGGGCAACAAAGGCAGATACTACCTATAGGGCACAACTATATTATAATAGAAACAACTTAGAAGTTGTGCCCATAGCTATCTCTAAAGTTTATGTTCTGCCAGTGTCGCAACAATCGCATACCACAAATACACCCGATCCAATGGGCTTTACCAGTGCTTGGATAGCCAAAACACGAAAGTATATTAATCTTGAATTAGCTCTAAAAACAGGTAAGAGCACTGAACATCAACAGTCGTTAGGCGTAAGTTTAGAAAATGTAGCATCGTCGGTAAGCGGAACAAACAAATATACACTACGTTTGCTACACCAGCAAAACAATGTTCCTCAATACTACACAGTACGCACTTTTGTTAGCATTCCAACCACTTTTGCACATAAAGGCGACAGCATAGAACTGCACATAAATACCTATAAAGGCGAGGTTATAAAAGGCTTTATTTTATAATATTTTAGTTTTTTCTTCTTGTTTGCTTGTTGTTCGGTCTGTTATATTACATCGAATATTTTACGAAATGTGTTGCGTATATTCCACGAATGATTGGCATATATTCCGTTAGGCGTAGGGGCAGATTTATCTCGCCCGTATATATATTTAATTGTTTCGTGGTTGGTTATTCGTTGTGTTCGTGTATGTTTGTTGGTGTTTCGTAGTTGTGAATGTATATGCGGGCACGATAAATCGGCGTATACGGCTGGTGTTCTTAGTGTATACGGTGGGTATCGGTCTATTATATTACATCGAATATTTTGCGAAATGTGTTGCAGATAATTATGAAATGTGTTGCGTATATTCCACGAATGGTTGGTGTCCATTCCGTTAGGCGTAGGGGCAGATTTATCTCGCCCGTATATATTTTTAATTGTTTTGTGGTTGGGAATTCGTTGTGTTCGTGTGTGTTTGTTGTTGTTTCGTGGTTGTGAATGTATATGCGGGTACGATGAATCGGCGTATACGGTGGGTGTTCGTAGCGTATATAGTGGGTATTTGCAGCGTATACGGTGTTGTTGGTAGCGTATATAATGGGTGTTTGCACTGTGTTTAGTGGCTGATTTATTTGCTATATGTGGTATTTGGCGATGTGTGTGCGCAATTGTTTGTACATATTTGTTTTCTGTTTCTATTATGAGTGTACAACGATGTTATACGCAATAGATGGTTTTACTTACGTGTAAGTAAAACTTTATTTATGTGTAAATAAAACTGTTTGATGCGTGTGAAAATATTGCGCAGCCATAGTGAAAGATATGTGTAACTATAGTAAAAGAAATGCGCAACTATAGTGAGAATGTTGTGTAACTATTGTGAACGTGGTGGGGGAGCGGAGAGAAGAGACTGTGAGGGTTGTGCGAATGTGTTGAGTGTACACAACTGTGTTGGCTATGTTTTTGTTGCAAAGTTTTTTTAATTTGTGCAATGGAAGAGCATTTTGTTGCTACTCTAACAGTGTGTTTGGTTTGAATAAGAGGCTGTTTGTTGCGGTTTGTTTGTTTGGTTTAGATAAAAATAAAAGGCAAGCGATGTTGTTTTCGCTTGCCTTTTGTGTTGTCGGGATGACTGGATTCGAACCAGCGACCCCTACGTCCCGAACGTAGTGCGCTACCAACTGCGCTACATCCCGCTTTAACGCCAAATGGGTTGTTGTGTAGTAATATTGGTATATTTTGTTTTTGCTATTACTATTTGTCGTTAAATGCACTGCAAAGGTATAAAAAAAAGTAGAATTGCAGAAACATTTGTCTTATATTCGTAAGCTGGCGCAAATGTGTTTGTGGCATTGCTACCTTGTGAGTTGCTTGCTCATATATCGCACAGGATACCAAACGGCTATCCACCCCACAACAATAACAGTGGCAAATATGGCAACAATGTCCCATGGGTGTACGCTAATGGGATAGGCGTTCACAACGAAGTTTCCTGCTTGATTGCCGAGTTTCACTAATCCGTAAGTTTGTTGCAACCAGCATAAAAATAGTCCGACGGCAATACCAATTATGGCACCTGCAGCCGAAATCATACGTCCTTCGAACAAAAACACCTGATTTATTTGTTTATCAGAGGCTCCCAGGTTGCGCAATGTTTTTACGTCGTTTTTCTTATCAATCATTAGCATAGATAGCGACCCTATGATATTGAAGCATGCAACCATTAGAATGAAAGTGAGAAATGCGTATGCAAAGAGTTTCTCTATGCGCATAATGTTGAATGTATCCGCCTGTTGTTCGTATCGGTCTTTTACCACAAGTTGGTTGCCCACAATGTGTTCTATTTCCCCCTTCACCTTATCTATATCTTCGCCCGCTTTGAGGCGTAGTTCTAGCGATGTAATTTCGCCCTGTCTGTTGAAGAGTCGTCGTGCGAATGGTAGCGATGTAATAATATAGTTGTTGTCGTATTTGTTTTGCTTTACTTGGAATATGCTTTTTGGCGATAGTAGCGAGTCTGCCACGAAGGCATTCATAGGGTTCGATGCATCGTATTGTCCTTTTCGTTGTGGTGCATATATGTGTAGATAGTTTTTCCAGTCGATGCCCGTGTTTAGCTGTTGTGCTACGCCAATACCTAAGATGCCATAGTCTAAGTTGGCAATATGCAGTTTGAAAGTTCCATCGCCTATTAGTATATGGCTGATGTTGGTAAGCGAGTCGAAGTTTTCGGCTACGCCTTTTACGGTTACCATTATTTGTTTGCCTTGATAGGTAGCCAATGCTTGGTCGGCAACACATTCGGTAGCAACTTCTATACTGGGCAATGTTTTTATTTTGTGCAAAAGCGGATTGTCGGCTGCAATAGTTTTTCCTTTTGCAGCTTCAACCTTTAGTTGTGGGTCGAAGTTGGTGAAGAACGAAGCTACGAGATCGGAGAAACCATTAAATCCGCTCAGTACCACAACCAGTGCCATAGTAGCAACAGCCACCCCAATTACCGATATCAGGCTGATAACGTTAATGGCGTGGGTGCTTTTCTTTGAAAAAAGATAGCGGCGTGCAATATAAAAAGGAAAACTCATTACTTCTTCAGAAGTTCGTCTATGCGTTCAATATAATCTAACGAGTCGTCAATGAAGAAGCGTAGTTCTGGAATAATGCGCAACTGGTTGTGTACGCGTTGTCCTAAATCGTATCGTATAGTTTTCTCGTTTTTGTTAATGTTTGTGAGAAGTTCTTCGGCTTTGTCCGATGGAAATATACTAAGATAAGCAGTACAGATGCTCAAATCTGGGCTAACCTTTACTCGTGTAACGCTAACCAATACGCCGTGCATAGCACGTGTTTGACTTTGGAATATGCTTGCAAGCTCTTTTTGTAGTAGGCGTGCAATGCGATTTTGTCTTGTTTCTTGCATTTTCTGTTTATATTTTATTGCAAATTTACGGTAATTCTCTCATATATCAAAATAAGGCTCTTAAAATTAGTATTGGCGAATATCCCTCCCAGAGTGGATAAAATCTAAAATAGTGTTAAATATATAAAGTGAGTAGGGGTTTTGTGTTTTTCTGCGTTTTATAAGTGAAGTTCAGCGAGAGCTTCTATAAAAGTGATGAACTTTTTAAATACGATATATGCTTTTTTCTACAGATTAAGTTAATGTAACTATGTGATGAACAATGTTGGCGCTCTTCGTTGGTTGAAACGCGGAGCTCAACGAACAAAACTTTTTCGACAAACTTAGAAGGTCTAAATTGGGCTGAAAAGTTACCTTTTTTGTCCTGATAAGTCTGAAGAAAACAAGAACCTACTTAAATATAATCTACAAACGGAGGGGGCGCATCTGTGCAGATGCGCCCTCAATGTGTTTAGTAAGTAGGACCTAATTTTATATAAAAACCACTTTTTAGCCTTATAACTGAAAGAAAAATGCTACATTTGCTGGAAAATAACTGAACTGCTATGCAAAAATATGCTGACTATATAAAGGAGATAGAAATAGATTCGCTGTGGGCTGGACAGAAGCACATACGTTGGGAGCTTAATAGGCACGTAAATATATTAAGCGGAATTAATGGAGTGGGGAAGAGTACCATTCTGAATAAGGTGGTAAAAGGACTTGCACAAGGTGGCGAGTTTTCAAGCCACATGTTGAAAGGCGTTCATATAAAAGTATCGCCAGACGATGCAACATGGATTAGGTACGACATTATTCGTTCGTTCGATCGGCCGCTAATGAACATAGAAAGCATAAGCAAGGCAGACTTAAATCTTGTTACAGAACTTGATTGGCAATTGTTTCAGCTGCAGCGTAAGTATCTAGACTATCAGGTGAATGTTGGAAACCGCATAATAGAAACACTGCAAAGTGGTGCGCCTGACGCTGCAACCAAAGCACAAACATATTCGGCTCCGAAACTATTGTTCCAGAACATAATAGACGAACTGTTTGCTGAGACAGGTAAAAAAATAGTGCGTTCGGAGAATGAAATACGTTTCTCGCAAATGGGTTGTACGTTGTATCCTTACCAATTGTCGAGTGGCGAAAAACAAATGCTGGCTATATTGCTAACAGTTTTGGTGCAAGATAGTAGGTCGTATGCTTTGTTTATGGACGAACCAGAGGTGAGTATGCACATAGAGTGGCAGAAGAGATTGATAAGTTTAATATTAAGTTTAAACCCAAATGTGCAGATAATACTCACTACGCACAGTCCGGCGGTTATTATGGACGGTTGGTTAGACAAGGTAACCGAAGTGGACGAGATTACTGTGGGGTAAGAAAACAACGAAACTTAATGGGAAAACAGCTTAAAGACAATCTGTCGTCAGCCTATTTTGAAGCAGCAAACCGACTGCAAGGACGTAAGGCACGAAAAAGAATTGTGGCGTATGTAGAGGCATACGACGACATTTTCTTTTGGCGTACGGCTCTTAGCAGATTTGAAAACGAACACCGCTACTTTGAAGTTATGCTGCCATCGCGCCACACGCTTACCAAAGGAAAACGCTCGGTGCTGATGAATTTAATTTCAGGTAATGTGGGAGAAAGTATGATAGCTTGTGTAGATGCCGATTACGACTATCTGTTACAAGAAACAACACCCACATCGCGCACAGTGAACCACAATCCGTACGTATTTCATACCTATGCATACGCCATAGAAAACCTGCAATGTTGTGCCGAAAGTCTGCACGATGTTGGTGTTGCTGTAACGCTGAACGATAAGCCTATATTCGATTTTGAAGAATATCTACGCCTTTACAGCGAAGCAATATTTCCATTGTTTGTTTGGAGTATATGGTTCTACAGGAATGGTATTTATGGAAAGTTCTGCATTACCGATTTTAATAGAGTTATAGAAATGGGTAATTTTAATTTCCACACTGTTTATCAGAACATAGAACGATTGCGCCACAAAGTAGCAGCAAAAATACGTCAGTTTCAACGAGAATATCCCGATGCAAAAGAAACCTATTTGGCTGTAAAACAAGATATAGAACAGCTTGGAGTAACACCCTCAACAACCTATTTGTATATTCAAGGGCACCATTTGTTCGACAACGTGGTTGTGCCAGCACTGAAGAAGGTTTGTAACAAGTTGATGGACGATAGGGAACAAGAAATACATCGCAATGCACGACATATAGTGCAACAGCGCAACGAGCTTTCGAGCTACAATAAAAGTATAGAGAGCATTGTTTCTATGCTACGACGTAATGTAAACTATGCTAATTGTGAACCTTATATACGATTGCAAACCGATTTAGGACATTTCTTAGACAACGATAACACCGAATAATCTCATAGTTCTTATTTATACATTTGGTAGCATTCAGTCTGAAGAAGAACTGCTATAATATATGGTGTGTACCATCTACAGCGTGTATAGTGTAGATTGATGAATGGACGATTACAGCATACTAAACCATTAACCCCAAATCAGTCATTAGACCACAATATGTATAGTTCTTATTACTCTGGTATTGTTTTCTAACATATTTTATTTTCTTATCGGAATCTTGTCTGTCTTTGTAACTTAACGTAGCCCACTATGCCTGTGTTGCAAAGGCATACAATCTACTCAATAATAAAACAAAATATGTTTAGGCTCTAATGACCTATTTGGGTTAAAACACCACTGCAGAAGAGCTGCTTTATATGCCAATTTGGTTTTAGTTCTCTTTCCAGAACGAAGGAGTGAATAGCACCAATACAGAGAAAAGTTCGAGACGACCAACAAGCATTAAGAACGAACTAATCCATTTAGCAAAGTCGGGTAGTTCGTTCCACGACATTGTAGGGCCAATCTCTAAACCTAACGTAGGACCAACGTTACCAAGACTACTAAGTGTAATTGTCATTGAGTTGGTAGAGTCGATGCCTGCCGCTATCATAGTGAAAGCACAAATAACCGCAAGAAATAAATACAAACCAATGAATGCCAAGAGAGTTACACGTTTACACATTTGCACATTGTATCCATCTACTTTCATAGGCAGAACAGCATTAGGGTGGAGTATTTGACGAAACTCATTCTTAATAACCTTTACCAACATTACGCCACGTATACTCTTTATTCCACCACTTGTAGAACCCGACGAACCTCCAAAAAACATACAAGCAGCAAGAACAACCCATGTAACATGAGGCCATTTGGCTGCATCGTCGCTAAAGAGACCAGTTGTAGTAATAAACGATACTACCTGGAAAGCAGAGCTTCGGAAGGCATGTTCCACTTCGTAGTTACAACGGAAGATGAGCTCTAACATAATAAATAAGGTGAAGCCAGCAGTCATTGCTGCATAAAACTTAAATTCGCTGTTCTTGAGCATTTCCTTTAGTTTGAAGCCCGCAACAGACGTGTAGAGCAAAGTGAAGTTTACGCCCGATAGGAAACAAAAGATAGTACAGACATACTCTTCGGCTGGCGAATGGAATGTAGCAATAGAACCACTTTCGGTGCTGAAACCACCAGTAGCGGTACTGGTCATAGCATAATTAAAAGCATCGAACCAGTTCATACCACACACCTTATAGCTTACAACGCAGGCAGCCGTAAGCACAAAATAAACCATCCATATCCATTTAGCCCCCATACTGAGACGTGGGTGAAGTTTGCTCTTTATAGGTCCTGTGGCTTCTGCTGCAAACACTTTTAGCGACCCGCCAACAAGCGAAGGCAAAATAGCAATGGTAAAGAAGACAATACCTAATCCGCCTATCCATTGTGTTAGCGATCGCCAGAAAAGTAAGCCTTTAGGGAAATGTTCGGGGAAGTCTACTATGGTGGCACCTGTTGTGGTGAATCCCGACATAGTTTCAAAGAAAGCATTGGTGAAACTTGTGATATAACCGCTGATAAGAAATGGAAGAGTACCAAAGAGAGAGAATATAATCCACGTTACAGCCACCACAAAGTAAGCGTCTCTACGACTAATAGTGTTGTTGGCATGTCTGCCCATTAATCGGAATGCGCCTCCAGCCACAATTGTTATAAGTATAGACCAAATGAATGCTATTATATCTTTGTCTTGATATAATAACGACACACATAAACACACAGACATTAGCAACGCCTCTAAGCCTAAGAGCGCACCAATAATTTTTGCTATCGTCTTTAGATTAAGCATTGGTAAAAATTCTTCTTTTAAACTTTAGTTGAACAACTGTTCTACCTTCTTCATATTGGCATTGTAGCAGAAAACAACTACAATATCACCAGCTTCTATTTGCGTATTACCAGAAACTAACATACCAACATCATGGCGAACTAATCCTCCAATAGTCATTCCACTTGGGATATTTACATCTTTAATAGGTTTCTGCGTAATGCGAGACCCTTGAACAGGTATGAATTCGGCAACGTCGGCATCTACAGACATAAGGAAACGCACATTACTAACATTCGCATCGAGCAACATTTGATAGATGTAGCCAGCAGCAATAGCTCTTTTATTAATAATAGTGCCAATATCTAAGTTAGCAGCCATATCTACATAGTCGAAATTCTCTACAGCTGCAATCGTCTTTCTTACGCCTAAGTTTTTTGCTGCCATACAAGCTAAGATGTTTGTTTCGGCATTCGGTGTAAGTGCAACAAATGCTTGCGTGTGTCTAATGCCCTCTTCTATAAGTAGGTCGGTATCTCGTCCATCACCATTGATAACAAGTACAGATTCGTCGAATATTTCATTAAGATATTCACATCGGTCGAAGCTGTTTTCGATAATCTTAATATCCATATATTCAGGCATAATTTTTACAGAGCGCACGGCTGTGCGTCCACCACCCATTATCATAACATTTTTAACATCAACGTAGTGCTCTTTGCCTGTGAATTTGCGAACGTAGGGTATATATTCTTTCGTAGTCATAAAGTAGGCGAGGTCTTCTCGTTGTAGTGTCTCGTTTCCACCAGGAATAATGGTTTCGTTTCTACGTTTAATGGCAACAATGTGATATGGGTCGTTAGGTCCACTTATTTCTCTTAATGGTTTATCTAAGATTGCACAAGTGTCGCGAAGTTTTATGCCTAACATAACCAACGCTCCACCACGAACGTCCCAGCGCTGACGAACCCACGACATTTTAAGGCCGTTTATGATATCTTTTGCTGCTAGAAGTTCAGGATAAATAAGACTATCAACGCCTAACTGCTTAAATAACTCTTGGTTTTTAGGTTCCAAATACTCTGGATTATCAATCTTAGCCACAGTCTTTTTTGCACCAAGGTGGTGTGCCATAGTACAAGCAGTAATGTTTGTTGTTTCTTTTGGGTCTACAGCAATAAAGAGATCAGCGTGTTTAACATCTGCCTCTTGTAGTATCTGTATACTTGTAGGCTTTCCTTGCAGTGTAAGAAGGTCGTAGTCTTGACCTATTTTGTTTAATCTCTCTTCCTGCTCGTCTATTAATATTATATTGTACTTATTGCGCGATAAGAATTGTGCTAAATAAGTCCCTATGGTATATGCTCCTGCTATAATAATTTTCATACTTTGTTTGTGTATGTTGCTAACAATCTTTTTTCTATTTCTTGCTTTATGCTGTCTTTATCAAATCCACACAATTCACGAAGTTCGGCAACAGTTCCTTGTTCAATAAAGTGATCGGGCAAACCTAATCGCTGTACGTGTATGTTTTTGTTGTGTTCGTTCAGCCATTCTATAACAGTTGTTCCTAAGCCACCGTTTATTACCCCGTCCTCTATGGTAATAATTTCAGAGAAGTTCTTTCCCACCTCTTCGAGTATATTCTCGTCTATTGGTTTTAAGAATCGCATATCGTAAAGAGCAATACGCCCAGTATATTTGCTTTCTTGCTCTATTTCTTCGATGGCTTTTTGAGCTTCGTTTCCTATAGGGCCAATGGTAAGAATAGCTATATTTTTCGTACAATCTTTATGTTCGTTACCTAAAGTCTTATCGTAGAGTTTGCGTCCTGTACCTACTTTGATCTCTTCTAAAGGGCAACGCCAATCAACTAACGAACCACAGCCACGTGGATATCTTATAACAAAGAAACCTTTTTGAGGCAACTGTGCTGTGTACATCAGCCGACGCAATTCGTGTTCGTTCATAGGAGATGCTATTGTGATGCCAGGTATAGGGCGTAGAAAAGCCATATCAAAAGCACCGTGATGTGTTGCACCATCTTCGCCAACAAGACCTGCACGGTCTAAACATAATACAACGGGAAGATTAAGAATGGCTGTATCGTGAATGATATTATCGTAAGCACGTTGCGAAAAGGCACTATATATATTGCAGAATGGTTGTAAACCATCTTTTGCCATACCTGCAGAAAATGTCATAGCGTGTCCTTCTGCAATACCCACGTCGAATGTGCGGTCTGCCATTTCTTTCATCATAATGCTCATAGAACACCCGGTTGGCATTGCTGGGGTAACACCAACAATGCGTGGATTTTTTCGGGCAAGCTCTAAAAGAGTATGTCCAAACACATCTTGAAACTTTGGCGGCTTATTGTTATTGTCTTGTACTAGACGTTTTCCAGTTTCGGGAATGAACTTACCTGGTGCATGCCAAACTGTTGCGCTCTTCTCTGCAGGTTCGTAACCTTTACCTTTTATAGTGTGCAAGTGTAACAATTTTGGACCCTTCATATCTTTAAGCTGGCGCAATAGTCTTACAACTTCTTTTACATCGTTTCCATCGAATGGGCCAAAGTAGCGTATGTTCATTCCCTCAAAGAGGTTTTGCTGTTGAGCAAGTGCCGACTTAATGGCATTATTCAAACGAATAATTCCTTTGCGACGCTTGTCGTTTAGTAATCCTTTGGCGTGTAACCATTGCGAAGCCTTAAAACGAAACTTATTGTAGGTTTCGTTTGTATCAAGGTTTAATAGGTATTGTTGCATTCCTCCAACTGCCCTGTCTATCGACATATCGTTGTCGTTTAGTATAATGAGTAGGTCGTTGGGCTGACTTGAGGCGTTGTTTAACCCTTCAAACGCTAACCCACCACTCATTGCTCCGTCGCCAATAATGGCAACTACGTGGCGTTCTGGGTGATTTGTCATCTTTGCAGCCACAGCCATTCCTAAGGCAGCTGAAATAGAATTAGAAGCGTGTCCACAAGTGAACGTGTCGTATTCGCTCTCTTTAGGAGATGGAAAAGGCATTAAGCCATCTTTCTTTCTGTTTTTACAAAAGCTTTCACGCCTATTGGTTAATATCTTGTGTCCGTATGCTTGATGCCCCACATCCCATACAATTCTGTCTTCTGGTGTGTTGAAAACATAATGACATGCTACGGTTATCTCAATTGCGCCAAGGCTCGATGCAAGATGTCCAGGATTTACGGCTACTTCCTGAATAATATCTTTCCGAAGCTCATTGCATAAAACAGGTAACTCGTCTATGCTCAATTTTCTTAAATCGGCAGGCGAATTAATTTTGCTTAAAAGTTTGAAAGTATTCTCGTTCGACATTACTATTATGTAATAATGAGTGCAAAGTTACTTTAAATAGATTGAACAACAAAATAAATATAGGCTAATTTAGGCGACTTGTAATGTGTTGTAACGCAATAGCCTTTCTTTAAAAAGTTTGGCTTATATAACAAAAGCTTAAGAACTTTCTGTAAGAACTTTAGAGTTTTTATCACACTTCTATAATTGTTCGTTTTCTTGTTAAAATAGTCCTAACCTATACTACCTTCGTAGTAAAGATAGTCTATATGCTCAGCAAAAAAACGAAAAACGGCAAGAGACTAATTGCTATTTTAGGCTAATAAAAAGAGGAAACAGGGTGTTGTTGTTCTGTTTCCTCCTGAAAATTAATATCGAAAGAGTCTGTAAATAACAAATACTTTTTTATTTTCTGTTAAGGCAAGTTTTAAAACTATATTTCTCTACCTATATTTAGAGAATGCACTTAATGCAGAAATCAATAGTGATTTGCGTTTACATCTTATTTTATCTACGTTCTAATTTTAAGAATATTGCAGAGTTGTTTGCCCTGCTGGTTATGAGTTTCTCATCAAGATACATACTGCCAAATTGAATAATTTGTATAGCTAGTCTATCTCTTCCTGATAACTGTGCAAGTGAATTTCTGTTGTTAATAAAGAAACCTGTCTTAAATGTTTGTGTCTTGCCCTTATAGTTTATATTAAGCGAAAGTGGAGTAGGGTTTACCAAAAGTGTTATAGGATCATTATCAATGAATGCTATGTAACATAATACATCGGTAGTTCCGAGACTTTCGATAGCGCTCTTTAAGTCTTTATCCTCTAATTGACCAGTGAGCACCTTTAATGGAAGATTCTTTATAATGAGCGTTGAGTCGGTATTAACGGTAACCGATACAGGCAGACTGTCTTTTTCAAGAATAGACATGTTATCGTTAAGTTTATTGAAAAACACCTTTCCTGTATAGTTTCCTTTCACACTGTTGAAGGCAGCTTTCACTTCTGCAGGAGTAAGTCCTTCCTTGTTGTTGTTGTTGTCAAGATTGCACGATGTAATGCCAAGTAATGCAATGCTACTAAATACTACTAGCATCAGTTTGTTCAATGTTTTCTTCATTTTCTTCTTTTTATTTTATTTAGTTATTCTCTAATCAGAGTTAAACAATACGCCCGTTAGCGTAAATAAACTAACAGATGCCACCTTCTTAAAAGCTGTGCATCTGTTTCTTTTATGCTTCTTGTTGTTTTCCTCTCTTAGTTCTTTTTTCCTAAGAAACGTAATAAATAGAGGAATAGATTAATAAAATCTAAATACAAATTTAACGATCCCAAGAGAGCCATCTTCTGTGCTGACTCGTTCGCATCGGGAGCACTCATTACCATTCTCTTAATTTTCTGTGCGTCCCAAGCAGTCAAACCAGTAAATATTAATACACCTACACCACTTATAATTAAATTAACCATTGGACTACGTAAGAAAATGTTTACTATTACGGCAATAATTAAGCCAATGAGCGCCATAAACAAGATGCCACCTATTTGGGTTAAATCTTTCTTAGTTGTGCTACCTACAATAGCCATTGCAGCGAATGTTCCAGCAGTAATAAAGAACGTTTGAGCAATAGAAGTTGCAGTATAAACTATGAAAATCCAAGCCATAGTAACTCCATTCAATATGGAGAAAATAATAAACCACATTGTAGCCGATGTTAATGAAAGCTTCTCAATACGTGCAGAGAGATAGAAAACGATACCAAGCTCTGCCAAACTACAAATTAATAGTGGTGCCATACTGTTATAAAGCATCATTAACATAGCTGTAGATGTGCTTACACCGTATGCTACAACACCTGTTATGGTGAGAGCCATTGCCATCCATGTGTAGACTTTACGCATAAGTAAAGGCCATGAATGTGATACTTCTAAGTTATTGAAGCGATTGTTATTCGCTCTAGAAAAATTGTCGAACTCCATAGTTATCTTCTTTTATTAATTCTTTCTATTTCTTACAAGATATGTGCCAACTTAGCTAATAAGTGGCGAATACTAGTAATATTTTTGCAAATGTACTTTAAAGCTTTGATAAATGCAAATAAGTAATAGTTTTTTTTAATTTCTTTTAGTTTTTCGTCCTGAAGGTTTACTTTGGGTAGGTTTAGATTTTCTGCTTACAGTGTTGCCTGTATTTATAGTAGCTCTTATAGCGTTGCGTACAAAGAGATACGATTATGGAACCATTTGTGGCATACTTTGTGGTGCTATGGCAA
>ERZ773254.164-NODE-164-length-43537-cov-12.783129_pt1 | contig 43537 bp, 50 predicted proteins | sample MGYA00580516_ERZ773254 | MGnify/ENA primary metagenome ERZ773254 (study PRJEB29015, sample SAMEA2738158) | human oral metagenome | biome: human oral; feature: human-associated habitat; material: saliva | place: China | collected 2192 ...
TTTTAGCCGAAATGTTCCCCACTTCTGTGGCTCGTTTTTTTGCCTACATGAAAGAGCACGTGAACACCGACGACGAATAACACACACGGCGCGCCGCTCTTGGGATTGGTAAGAGTAAGAAATGAGAACTTGTTGCTTCGGGCGGCGCGCCCTTTTTCTAACCTCAAAACAAATTCAAATTATGTGTACAATAGACCTCACCGCAGTGGTGCATATCGACGAAATCACCGACAGCGTGGACGACTATAAAGAAAAGGCCGTTCTGCTTCGGATTCTCGAGAACTTTGACCGCAACAACGTAGCCGCTGCCATCCGCAATTACTTCGGATTACTAAATGAGCAAGGGGAGGGGCTCCCCGATTTCGTAGACGCTGAAAAGTTATGAGTGCAGACAATCGACAACCCGTATTTCCGATTCGAATGAAAGAGCCCCACCGGTCATACCGATTTAATGAGGGTGCCGACACCTGGGATTTCAATGTGGCCAGTCGTAAGTTTTCCGAATGTCTTCCGGCAGTGGATGAAATAATGCGCGAGTTCGAAAGGATTGAAGCCGCCACAAATCTCGCGATTGTAGAGCGCAGAGATTTGTCCACGCTTGTTAGATGGGCTTTTGCGGCCAGATCATATTCCGCGGATGGGGACGTGGTGGAACGCTTCGTAGCTATAGTGGATTACCTCTGCTATGTAGCGGAGATTTACGCAAATGACGGGCACGGCGCTCTCGCTACTATAGACCCTAAGCCATACGAGATTATCGATAATGAGCTGATAGTCCCTATTACGACGCGCTGCACTACTCTACGTTGATTGTTTTACAAATAGGCGTTCGTTTGGTACGACAGGCGGCGCGCCCCTTTTCATAGATGCTTTACCTCATTGATGATTGATAATAGTGTTTTCTGCATCCGTCGTGAGACGCCGTGCAGTATGGCGAGAGCGGTTGCGGCTCTCTTGAGTGCTGCGGGGTTCGACTCCCCACTCGCCACGATTTTTTTTCATTGAATAGTTCATGAATTGAGTTTACCGCGCCACGTTGTGACAACGCACGCGGACATGGCACGAAGGGTAGCGAGTTTTTGCGATGTTTTTCCTCGCTGCGGGGTTCAACTCCCCGCCGTGTCACAGTCCATATCAACCTCCGGCTGTTGCCCGCTCGTGAGAGTCGGAACAGCCACACGGCCGCGGAATGTGCGATGCGTCGCATGTTCGCCCGGGAAGGGAGAGCGACACCGCTTGTATATAGGCAACTCGTTCAAATCTCGCTCTCTCTCGGCGGTTCGATTCCGCCCGCGGCCTCTCAATAGCGCGCAGCGTTCGGTCTTTTGCCGGCGCGGTTGGGGTTCTCTCCTGCGATGCTGCGCACACAGTGTTCCATCTTCAAAATAAGCAAGACGATGAAAATTTACATTTCGGGCGCCATCACCGACCCGACCACCGGCAAGCCCCGCGAGAACTTCGCCGAAGCGTTTAACACCGCCGCGGACTACCTCCGTTCTTTGGGTCACGAGCCCGTAAACCCCACCGACCCCGCGCTGCAATCGAAAGCGGGCGGCACGCAATGGGTGGACTACATTGCCCGCGACGTGAAACTCGTATCGGAGTGCGACGGGATCTATTTCATTGCCGGTGCGAATGCTTCGGACGGCTCGCACATTGAGCGCATCGTGGCCGAGCACCTGCGCATTCCGAGCTATTTCCCCCATTTGCCGCCTCCCCCGGTGGAGAAAGCCGAGAAGCCGAAAGCGGCGGAGGCAAAGAAATAAGGTTTTGTAGTTCCATCATGTGAGACGTGTCGCTCTCTTCTCTCAAGGATGAGGCGACACACACGGCCGCGGAACGTGCGAAGCATCAGCACGTTCGCCGGGAAAGGGCGGGGAGGCTTTGATTGATCAAAATAGCCATAATGCTTCTGCTTTTTCTCTCCTCCCTTAGGCGGTTCGATTCCGCCCGCGGCCTCGAGTTTTTAATTTGTTATGTTAGATGCCGCGCCACGTCGTGAGACGGCGCGCGGAACCGGCACGAAAGGAACCGGCGAGGGTCTTTGCCAATTCAACCCATCCACTCGCCACGGGGTTCGATTCCCCGCCGTGCCACTCAATCAGCAACGATATGAATGAGAAGATACCAAAGGAATGGCGCCCCGCGGATGAGGCGTTTGCATGTAAAACGGGCCGCCGCCGCAACAGATTGACCCGTGAAGATGTACGGCAGCTCAAGCCGAACCGTCCGCGTAAGTTCATTCTCCCGAACCTCAAAGCGCTACAGAGCGCCCGCGCCGCGGTGACGTATGTACGACTGGCCGAAGAGTTGCCGGTGTACAGCAAAACGTGCATTTACGATTCAAGCATTACAGTGATAAAAATAACCCCACCCCGATGACGAAAACACGCCCCGAAGTCCCCCCGACCGCTCGCTTCAACGTATCGGATACGGCGCGCTTGCTTAAGATTTCAAGAACGTCGGTCTACCGATACAAGAAGTTGGGGATGCTCAAACCCATGGCTAACGAATACTTTGGCCGTTTCGTTTTCACCGGTCAGAGCATCATGAGCTTTTGGACTAAATTCTACAAGTAAAAAACGGACATCATGCAAATAGAATTGGAAGCCGCCGAGTCTCTGCGCCGAGCATTAGAAACCGACGGCACGGCACAAGAACTCAAGTATGACTGCTTAGTGCTCGAAGACGACGACGAAACGGAGGAGGACGTAGAAGCCTACGTGCTGACAGAGGAAGACAAAGAACGGTTTCTCGACGAGCTGTGCGACCTCCTGTTACAAGCGGCGGAAGAACATAGTGCGCGGGTGCGCAGTGAAATGGAGTTGCAGCAGATTGCAGACGAGGAAAACGAAATGCGCCATCATTACGAAGTGTAGCGCTCAACAAGTAGACACATGATTTTATACGTTCTGCTTAATGACCCCAACAGAATTTGCTCTCCTCCTTCACCACTATTCGGAAACGAACGCCATCGTCGGCCGTATCGCCATAAGGCAAAAGTGCTCGCCGCAGCACGTGCTTCACGATTTCACGCGCCGCGTCCACGAACATTTGCAGGCCATGGGCGCTAACTCAACCGATGAGGCTCACACATAAGAACAAAGACAATGGAATTACAAGGCAACATTTTAGAACTCCTCGCCCCCGAAACGCGCACTTTCAAGTCGCCGAACACGGGCGAAGACGTGGAATACACGACCCGCGTTCTGCTGCTCGACTGCTCTACGTACAACCGCTTTGGCGACCCGATTGAAAACATCGTGCCCATTACGTTCACGGGGCGCTATGCCGAGGGGTTGGAAGCCTTTCCGAAAGGCTCAGAGGTAAAAGTGATCGTAACTCCGAAAGGCTGGTGCGTCAACCGCGACGGCGAAAAGCGCTACGGCGTGACGATGCGAGGTTTTAATGTCTCGCTCGCCAATCCCACCGCACAACAGAACAACGCCCCGCGCTATTGACGCCCGGGACGACAACAAACAACGCGATGCAAGATCCCGAACACCAACTACAATGCGCGTGCGTTCGTTGGTTTCGCTACGCTCACGCCGACTTGAGTCCGCTGCTCTTCGCAGTGCCCAACGGCGGCCGACGCGACCACATCACCGGCGCGCGCCTCAAAGCTGAGGGCGTGGTGGCCGGCGTGGCTGATTTGCTTCTTCTCGTGCCCTCACAACAGCACCACGCGCTGTGCATTGAGATGAAGACCGCAAAGGGGCGGCAAAGCCCTGCACAAAAGGAGTGGCAACAACACGCCGAAGCCCACGGGTATCGGTATGAAGTCGTCCGCGATTTCGACACGTTCGAGCGTGTTGTCTGCGAACACCTAAAGAATAACGAATGAATAGGTAACACAAACCATGGGAAGAAAGAAAGCAACAAAAACCCTCTCTTCCTACTTTCCTCACGATTCCAACGCCCGCAACGATGAACGGCTGGTAAATGTGCGCATGAAGCACGGCCCCGCGGGTTATGGCGTTTACTTTATGCTCGTAGAGCGCCTCCGAGAAGATCCGGAATATATGAGTGTCGTTGATTATAATCTTATAGCTTTCGACCTTCGTATCGATGCTTCTCTCGCAAAGTCAATAATTAGGGACTTTGGGTTATTTGCCTTCACCGTCGACCCTGAGCGCGGTGAGTGTTTCTACTCCGAAAGCCTACGACAGCGAATGGCGCGAAAAGACGAAATAACGGCGAAGCGCAAAGCAGCGTCCGCCCTCGGTGTATCCGTTCGCCAAGAAAACCGCGAAAAGACCAAAACCACTGAAACAAGCAACCAAATGGTAGCAGAAACGCAACCAAATGGTGTACCAAATGGTAGCGGAAAACGTACCAAAGGAAAGGAAAGTAAAGTAAAAGAGAATAGTACTTCTTCTCCTTACGTCGAAGAAGCACACGCGGCCAAGCCGCTCCGCAATGCCGGTGCGAGGGATGAGGCTGCAAGCGTTACCCCCTCCGCGGGGGGCGGTTCGAAAGATAAAAGCGATTTCGATTTGGCGGCCTTTGCCCGCTATTTCAACGAAACGATGGCCGCGCACGACGCACAGATTCCGCAAGTGCGCAGCATCCCGCCCAACAGCAAGCGCGCTGCGTTTGTCCGCGCACGGCTGAAAGAACACGGCAAAGAAGCACTCGCCAAAGTGGTTCAGAACGCCGCAAAGCTTAGTTTCTACAACGGCGGCGGCGCTCGTGGGTGGGTAGCCGATTTCGACTGGTTGTTTCGTCCGTCGAACTTCCTGCGCGTCTTAGAAGACACGAGAGCAAACGCCGTCCCGAAATCTACAAACCTCATAACAACCTCACAGCATGGCACAACCGCAAAATCTGTCGATGATTATAGCGAAGAACGACGGGCGCGAAATGAAGAGATCGCCGAACGCTTGCGCAAATCTGCCTTTGGAGATTAAGAGAGCGCGGCAATACTACACGACGGCCTACTCGTCGAAGATTGCACCCCTTTGCGCTTCGCGCCCCGACCGCTGCTATTTGGGAAGCGCTCCCGCCATTGCGCGGCTCGGGATTGAATGCGGCGACGACTTCGCCGTGTGGTGGATTGCCGACCAAGTGGCGAGCTATTCCACGACGTTGTCCGAAGCCGACCGACTAACGTCCGCCGATATAGACCAACTTTCGCTTGCGATTTACGCGAATTATTCCACGCTGAACCTCGCCGAAGTAATGCTATTTTTCTCACGTCTTGCCGCCGGCATCTATGGGCAAGTCGCTTTCGGGCGAGTACGTCCCGAAAATATCACGGCAAAAATCCCGCTCTTTATGGCTGCACGCCGCCGAGAGATTGAGCGATACGAAAAGGAACGCGAACGAATGGAGCGCGCCGCGGAAGAGGAACACCGCCGCAAATATGCCGTCAGCCGAGAAACTTACAAACAAATGCTTGCGACGCTAGCGGCCGAACGCTTCGGGGGCGATGAGGACGAAGCGCGGGAGTATATCGCCACTCACCCCGAAGAGTTTCAACTTAAAAACAGAAACCAATGAAAGAAGAAATGACTTTCGAAGACGTGATGAATTTATATCACCGTAGTGTATCAGAAGTGTTTTACCTGATCGAGAAGCAGGGGCTACCTGTAGAACCACGATTACCCGGCGAAGAGTTTCGTTTTTCCAGAGAGAAATTGAACAAATGGCATCTGTATTTGCCCTTTAATCTCGGAGACATGTTCAGTGGCGTCAATGGGCGGCGTTTGACGTGGGACGAGGTTTTGGACGAGTATGCTATCTCAAAAGAAGAACTACACGACGCGATAAGGTTCAAGAGTATACCATACAAGCACAGCCTTCCCCGCACGTTCTTGTTTGATAGAAAGGACATCGAAGAGTTCCTAAAAAGCAAAGCAGCAAAATGACACGGACAGCAAATGAATAGATCTTACCAAATCAAGAGGGAAGTATTAGCCGAAAAGGAAGAGCAGGAGCGCGCCATGCGTGCACAGATCCGCGCCTTCCGCTCTCAAGTGAAAGACCTTGCAAAGACCATCAGCGCAACATTAGCCGCTGACCCCATGTGGAGCGCGCTCCCAAAGTGCGAACGAGATTGCGCACTCGGCCTTATGGTAGGCCTTTTCCGGCAGAACCTCAATTAAAACAAGAAACAGCATGAGCAAACGAAACAACAGAAAGAAAGGCAAGCAAGAGATCACGCAGGAACAATTACGCGCGCTGGCTGAAGCAATGAAAAACGAGAAAGAGAAAGGCAAATTTCCCGACACTGCTGCAGAAGCTGCCGAATACCTGAATAGGGGCGGAAAAATGGGCGGTGCTGACGTAGCTTATTTTATGACAAGACTTGCTGCGCCCCATCTTCGCTGCCGTTGTTGGGACGACTATGACAACGCCGCCGTTGTCTTGCTGCGGGATCGATATGGAGTATATGCGCATCAGATTGGGAACGAATTGGAATGCGAACGCTTGTTTAGAGCGTTGAAGTATAAAGGTACCGCGGGTGCAGGTCTATATCGGTTTGTACTACAGGAAAGGAAGGAAGCTGCGCTGGTTGCTAGTGAAAAAGAACATAAGGCTACCCTCCGCGTTCCGCTTTGGACGCGCATCAAGCGTCTGTTTGACCCTTTTGCAGAGTAGCCCTTTATGCAAGTAATCAACTTATCAATTAAGAAAGAAACAACATGAGCAAACGAAACAACAGCAAGACCGAAAAACAAGAGATCACACAAGAGCAATTACACGCGATGGCCAAAAGGTGGTACGCGGGCAATGAACGCAGACGCGCAGTAGTCTTGTTCTCGTTATCAGAGAATAATGAAATCTCTGCAAACATCCTCGGAGAACGGCGCGAGTTGTATAATCTCTTATATGCAAAGTCTATCTCCGCACTTCTGCGAGCATATAGAAAGCCCTCATTGTGGAAGCGCATCCTCGATTGGTTCTTTCCGTTCAACATCAAGAAGTAAAACCGCAATGCAAGTAATCAAATTCCGAGGCCGCTCCATCGCTGACGGCTCCATCGTTTACGGCGGCGTGTTGCAGTACGCCACCGCGTCCTACATCGTTCAGCCCGATACTCGCCACGCCGACGCATCACCGCGCTGCATTGAGGTGCACCCCGATTCGGTGGCGCAATACATCAACGTGAAGACTGTGGACGGCGAAGAGATCTACACCGGCGACGAGGTGTGCTACTACGACATTAACGACGAGTTTCGCCGCGGTTGTGTTCGTTATGACCGCCACACGGCGTCATTCTACGTTGACAGCCCCGAGTGGAACTTTCCCTTGCGCTTTGAGTCCCCTTTCAAATATGAACTCATCTCTCAAACATCAAAACAATGACAGCAACAGAATACGAACTACTAGCTCCCTCGTTCTTCAAAAGATCTAAGGAGTACAACTTTGTAAATCTTTCTTTTGGGCTTACCGCCGCCGTCGGGAGCCTTGCTTATGCCCTTACCGACGCTAGCAAATACTACGATTTGTCGTTTAGCGACAAAGGAGTCGGTGATGCGCAAACTCGCCTCGGTTGTTCGGTGGTCTCCGAAGTAGCGAACCACCTCAGCAACGTTCTTTGGTTTACCACCGTCTTTGCGCGATACCTAGGCTTCAGCCTTGATGATCTCATGCGCAAAAGTATCGAGAACAAAACTCTCGCGCAGATGCTTGATGAAGTAACGTCACCGCGCGTATAACTTCTTTGATCCCTCTACAAACTAGATCTCTAACAATGACAGCAACAGAATACGAACAACAAGCCCACCGCACCATTGCCGGCCACGCGGCAGAGAACATTACCTATCTTAGTTTTGGTTTGATGGCTGAGGCCGGTGAAGTGGCGGACAAGATAGCAAAGGCCGTGCGCCGCGGCGACATCGTAATCAACAACAACGAGATCGTGAGCTTTCGCGGCGATGCGTTCCGTCTCACCGGCGACATCGCGGACGAACTTGGCGACGCGCTTTGGTACGTTGCAATGATGGCGCGCCACCTCGGCTTCAGCCTTGAAGAAGTGATGCGCCGCAATCTCGACAAACTCGCCGACCGCCAAGCGCGCGGCGTGATCATCGGCGATGGAGATAAGCGATAGGAACGCAGTTACATAGTAGTTACATAGAGAACCCGCGAGGATGCGGCCAAGTCGTGCACTCGTGGGCTCTCTCAGTTACAACCCGATTACATGAGCAAGACAATGTTCTCCAATCACCGCGCGGACTATCGCGCCATGATCAACTCCGCCCGATGGGTGGAACTCCGCGCACAGGTGTTGAGCGTCCGTCCTCTGTGTGTGCGCTGCATGCACGAGGGACGCGAAACGCTTGCCACTGAAGTGCACCATATCTCGCCCGTGGAAGACGGCGCGACAGCCGAAGACCGTCGCCGTCTGATGTTCGACGTGACGAACCTGCAGCCATTGTGCCACTCCTGCCATGTGGCTACGCATGTAGAGTTGGGGCGCGGTGGGAAGAAGGGCACCGTTCGCCGTGTTGAGGCCGAACGCAAAGCCATTGATCGCCTCTTCACCGGCGAAGACGATGGCACGCGCATCCAACGCCCCGCAACGCGCGTTAAAAAAACAAACAGGGATCAACCCGATACCCCCCGGGGGGTGTTTTGAAAAGGGGGCGGGGGTGCTTCTAAACCCCACACACTCTCTTTTCTCTGCGTCCGACGATTTTTGGAATAGGTGGATTTTAACAAAACAACACCAAACACAAAAGGATCACCCACTCCAAAACCTCGATTAAATGGACAATGAAAGCCACGAAGGCCAAGTTTTAATCTCCGCTTCCGAGTTGGCAGAACTGCGCGCCATCGCCAAAAAATACGGGCGATTTATGCGCGAGAAGAAGAAAACCGTGGAGGAACATGCCGCCACGGTACAGCGCGCTGTGAAATCGAAGGGCGCGGACTCGGCTGCTCTCGAGATGGAAATTTACTCCCTCGCTTCAGCGCGCCGAACACTCGACCTGGCCAATGCTGAAATAGCTAATCTCAAAGCCACCACCGTCAGCGAAAAAACACAACAAGGCGAGAAGCTCGTTTCGCACCCTGTGTTTCGGGTGCAGCGCGACGCGTTGGCCGCCGTCACGCGCCACATGAAAGCGCTTGGACTGACCGCCCAAGACCTGACCGCCGCCGATGAAGGCAGCCCCCTCGAGAACCTGACGGAAAAGGTGTTCAAAGCCACACAAAAAGCCGCTAAACTATGAAAGACACTCAACTCGGTGCGCTCGACACCGTGCGATGCGCCAATTTTCTGAACAACGATTTGCCCGATGGGTGTGCCGACCTCATCGTGGCCGACCCGCCGTATTTTGAAGTCAAAGGCGATTTCGATTTTCAGTGGCCGACGTTCGACGCCTATTTGTCCGATGTGGAACGATGGGCGGCGGAGTGTGCGCGTCTGCTTGCCCCCACCGGCAATTTGATCTGGTGGGGATCGGCGGCGCGCATCGCCTATTCGCAAATTATCCTTGATCGCCATTTTCGTCTCCTCGCTAATTGCGCGTGGTACAAGAAGGACGGCGTACACAATAAACAGTCCCCCAAAAGTATGCGCACCTTTCGCTGCGGTACAGAACGCTTCTTGCATTACGAAAGCCAGGCCGCGCCGCAAAACTCGTCCTCTCAACTCAAAGCGTCCTATTTCTACGAACCATTTGAACCGCTTCGTTTGTGGCTGCGTCGTGAAATCGACTCGCTCGGTGGAGCGCAGTGTGTTGCGGCGGCGCTGCACATCAGCGACCGCGCTGTGGCCCACTGGATTGGGCACAGCCAATGGACGTTTCCGAACGCTTCGCGCGTGGCACAACTCCTCAAACTTTACCCACCTGTCTACAGGAAAGAAAAAGCTGCGGAGTTTGAGCGAAAACGTGTGGAGTTTGAGGAGAAAACGCACGAGTATTTAGAAAAAGAGCGGGAGGATCACGATTCGCGCCGCCGCCCCTTTTTCGGCGAGCTCTACAACTTCCGCGACATCATCACGGCATCCCAAGAAACCCACATCACAAAGCTCTACGATTTTCCGACGAAGGAACCGCCCACGCTTACGCGGCAACTCATCGAAACCTGCAGCCGCCCCGGCGCGTTGGTGGTTGTCCCCTTTGCCGGCAGCGGCACAGAGTGCGAAGCCGCCAAGGTTAGCGGCCGCCGCTTCATCGCTTTCGACACCGACCCGCGTGCCGCCGCCATGGCACAAGCGCGCGCCGATGCCGCTAATCACGAACCTACTTTGCCATTATGACGGAAGAATACAAAGACAGACTCCGCGAGGCGAAAGTAGAAGTGACTCGTTTGCTCGACGCTGTAGACCTCGCGGACTACAATTTGGCGGACACCGACGCGCGCCTTGAAACCTATTGCGCCGAAGTGATCAACAACCCGGACGGGCACAACGTGTTCGAACAGTTGGGGGTGAAACACTTCTTGAAGATGGTCGACAAGTACGGGCTCTGCAAAGTCGCGGTGCTGCAGTTCTTCACGCTCTACGAAGAATTGCACTTCCCCGGCATCGCGGGGTTGCAGAAATACAAGCTCACGCCGGTGCAGGCATTCCAATACGCCTCGATTTATGGCTTTTGGGAAGGCACGCGCCGCGTGGTGCGCACGGTGCTGCTCTTCGTTCCGCGTAAATTCAGCAAGACCACGAGCAGCGCTGCCATATCGGTCAACGATGTCTTGTTTGGCGATGCCAACGCGGAGAGCTACATCTGCGCCAACAGTGCCGACCAAGCAAAGAAGTGTTTCAAGGTGGTGCGCCAATGCTTCCTCAAACTCGACCCGAAGTCGCGCTACTATTTGGCCAACGAAACAGAAATCAAGAGCCGCCGCCCCAACCGCCCGGCCTTTGCGCAGTGCTTGACGGCCAACGCCAACACGAAAGACGGACTCAACGCGTCGACCATCATCGTCGACGAGTTCTCTCAAGCGCGCGATGCCGAACTTTTCTACACCCTCACCTCGTCGATGGGGGCACGGCACAACCCGCTCACCGTGATTATCACGACCGCCTCGCCCCTTGTCGATGCGCCGTGCTACGAGATGGTGCAAGGTTGTTGCCGTATGCTGTTGGGCGACTACGAAGACGACAGCACATTTGCCCACATTTTTATGCCCGATGTCGACGACGACGAAGGCAGTGAGGACACGTGGCGAAAGGTGCACCCCCACATGGGCGTAACGGTTTCGATGGACTTCTACCGCGACGAGTGGGCGAAGGCTTTGCGCAACGGCGCGGAGGCGCTGCTGACCTTTCGCACTAAGCTGCTCAACATCTACGCCGAAGACGAGTCGCGCCCATGGATCAGCGCCACGCTCGCCCGCAAGATGATGCGACCGCTCAACTTGAGCGTGTTCACACAGCGACCGCCGGCGATGGTGGCCATCGACTTGTCGGAGAGTGACGACTTTTCGGCTGTGTCGATTTGCATTCACAATGCGGCCGACCGCACGATGCACTTTCACACCGATTATTTTTTCCCCCGCGGCGCTCTGCCGGGACATCCCAACGAGGAGATGTACCGCAAGTGGGCGGCCGACGGGCATTTGCACCTAACGGACGGCGAAGTCATCGACTACCGCGCCATCGTGGCTCACATCGTCGGCCTATCCAAACGCTTCAACGTCCTAAAAATCGGATACGATGCGTGGAAGTCGCGGGAGGTGATCAACATGCTCGCTGCGGTCGGCGGCGCCGATGCGCTCAAACCTGTGGGACAGGCGTTCGGAAATTTCACCGCGCCGGTGGAGAGTTTCGAGCACTGGGCAAAAGAAGGGCGCATCACCATCAACTCGAACCCGATCAACGCCTTTTGCTTCGGCAATGCCGTGCTGAATTTCGACAACTTGGAAAACTGCAAGCCGGTCAAGCGCAAACAAACGCGCAAAATCGACGGCGTGATCACGATGCTCATGACGATGCGCCTATTTCTCGACGCGGAACAATAGCCGGCTACCGATTTCGACGCGAAAGGCGCACAAAATAAAATATAAACTTTGGCGCACGGCGGAGCATTACGGCGCACGGCGGCACACATTGTTACACTTTGTTACAGTAGGGTTTTGGGAGCGTTTAACGCGTTCGCAAAACCCTATTGTCTGCGCGCGCGAATCGGACTAATTTCGCCCTGTTGTTTTCATAAAATCCCACCTATTCACTCACTCTATTTTATGAGTTTTTTCGCAAGTGTCCGCAACCTGTTCCGAAGCGCTCCGCCGGCCAAAACGTCGGCGAGCCGTTCGGCGGGCACCGGGGGCGTACGTCGTTACGTCCTCGGTGTGAACACTTCGCCGATGTCTATTCCCACGGCGCACCGCTGCGTCGAAGTGATAGCGGGCATCGTGTCTTCGCTCCCCCTGCGGGTGGAGAGTGTGCGCGATGGTTTGTTTGTCTCCACACCGGGCGACCACTTGTTTTATCTGCTCAACGTGCAACCGTGCCCCTCAATGTCGGCCGCCGACTTTTGGGGCGCGATCATTCGTCTGCTGCTCCTGGAGGGCAACGCCTACGTGGTACCCGTATACAACTCATTGAGCTATGAGGTCGAATCGTTGGTGCTTTGCAACCGCGGCACGGTGAGCCACGACGCGCTCCGCAACGTCTACATGGTGAACGATATGGCAAACGGCCTTTCGGGCACCTATGAGGAAAGTGAGATTTTGCACTTCAAGCACCTCACACTCGACGGTAAAAGAGGCCTTTCGGTGATTTCCTATGCGAGAGACACACTCGACATTGCCGACAGCGCCGCGGCGGAAACGCTCACACGCTTTGCCGACGGCGGAAACGTCCGTGGCTTTTTGGCCAACGGCACAGCAGGCCGCCCGTTCGCATTGGGCGAATATGATAACGACGAGCTTAAAAACGCCGCGAAGTCGATAGATGAACGCTTCTCGAACGGCGAGAAAATTGTGGAGTTGCCCGGTCAAGTCGATTTTCGACAAGTCACCATGACGTCGGCCGATATGCAGTTTCTCGAAACGCGCAAATTTACGGTTTTCGAGGTCTGCCGTTTCTTCGGTGTGCCGCCCTCTTTTGTCTACAGCGACACGAGCAACAACTACAAGAGCGCAGAGAACGCCTACACCGATTTGATGAACCTCACGCTCAACCCGATTTTGCACAAGTTGGAGTGTGAGCTCCTGCGCAAACTCTATCCCGAGATGGCCGAGCGCCGCCGCATCATCTTCGACCGCCGCGAAATTTACGCTTGCGACCTCGAGAGCCGCGTCCGTTATCAAACGGCCACCATCGCCGCCGGGCTCTACACCGTCAACGAATGGCGCGCCGCCGAAAACAAGCCACCCGTCGAAGGCGGCGACACTCCTTTGGTTTCGGCCAACCTCCGAGACCTTTCGACAACCCCCGAAATGCTGAACGATGGAAAAGACACCCACACCCAAAAAGAGCCCCGAAACGCTGCGACGTGAATGCGTGGTGCGCGAAGGGGTGCACCTCCGAGAAGCCCCCGAGGGGCAAGAGAGCCGAACGATTGAAGGCTACGCCATTTTGTTCAATACGCCCTCCGCGGTGCTGTGGAGCGAAGACGACGGAAAGATTGAGGCGCGCGAAATCATCGCCCCCGAAGCCGTAACCCGTGAACTGCTCGACGCATCGGATATTAAGTTCACATTGTTCCACGACCGGCAACTCATTTTGGCGCGTTCCAAGGAGGGACAGGGCACGTTGTCTTACGACATCGACACGCGTGGCGTGAAGTTCTCTTTTGAAGCACCCCACACGGCCGACGGCGACAAGGCGGTCGAACTCGTGCGCCGCGGCGATCTGGCGGGGTGTAGTTTCGCTTTCTCTACCTACTACAGAAAGAATGACTACGTCGGCCGCAGCGTGGACACCGATGCCGCGGGAAATCAGAAAATCACCTACACCGTGCGCAAAATGGTCGGAGTCTACGACATGACCCTCGCTGCCGACCCCGCCTATCCCGATACGAGCGTATCACTGCGCGAGCAGTTTGAGCCGGCGCCCGCACCGCCCGTGGACGACACCGCGGAGCAGGAACGAGAACGACAGCTCGAAGAGATGGCACAAGTACTGAAAAAGCACAAATACTAAACACAAAATACAATGACGTCAAGAAGAACTATCACCGCCCGCGGCATTGAGTTGCGCGAGCGGCGCCGTGAAATCTCCGCGAAGATTGAGGAGATGGCGAACAAACTCCGCGAAGAAAAACGCGCCCGCAACGAAACAGAAGAAAGCGAGTACAATGAACTCGTGCGCGAATTGCAACTGGTGGACATGGAGTCGCGTGCTTTGGCACAAGCTTACGAGCCGACCAAACAAGAGCGCTCAGTGAAATTGACGGAGGTCGCCCGCGAAAACGTAGAGAATCTCGTGACAACTAAATTCGTGTTGCAACGCGATGCCACGATGTCGACCGATGCCGCCAAAGGAGGACTGGTTCCGCTTATGGTGCAGGACATCGTGAAGCCGCTACGTGAAGCCCTTATTTTCGACAAGGTGGGCATCGACATCAAAACTGGTTTGCATGGCGAGTTCATTTGGCCAATTCATGGAAAGCTCGAGGCGCACATCGCCGGCGAAGCTGTGGAACTCGCTACGCAAAAAATCGATTTCAACAAGCTCTCCGCAAGCCCCGAGCGCATCGGCTCTTCCACATCGGCAACGCGTGAAGCTATTTCGCAGTCAGACAATCAAGTCGAATCTATTATTTACGAAGAGTTGCCGGCTGCCGTTGCTGATTTGGTAAATAAAGTTATGTTCAGCACGACAAAGGTGGCGAACTCGCAAAAGCTGGTCGGCCCGTTTGTCGGTTTGAAAGCGAAGGCAAAAGAAATCGGCCCCACTCTTGATTTCACTTCGTTCAATGTGGTGAAAGCCGACGTGCTCGCTTCCGGTGTCGAAGGCAAGCACATGGCATGGGTTATGACCCACGCGATGAAGGCCATCTTGGAAGGCACGCCGAAAGCTCCCAACTCGCAAAGTATGATTTGCGAGAATGATATGATTGCAGGCGTACCTGTGTTCTGCACGGAAGTTATCGAACCGAATTATATCGGGCTTGGCGATTGGGGCTATCAGCCGTTGGGCTTCTTCGATGACATGACCATCATCATGGATCCCTACACGGATTCTAAAAAGAACCAAGTGAACTTCGTCATCAACGCCCACGCTGCCACCGTGACCCTCCGCGAAGAAGCGTTCAAGCTCGTCAAAGTCAAGAACGCATAATCCTTTCTTTTCTGTTTTCCATGCTTACCGATTTCGACCTATTTCGCAAACACTGTCGCGCCGATGATTTCGACGACGAGACGGAGCTCCTGCGCTTTCTTCTTGAGGCAGCGGAGGAGGCCGTCGTCAAGGCGACGAACCGCAGCGCGGCGGAGCTTGTCGAAATGGGCGGCGGTAAGTTCCCGCACATGCTGCGAATCGCTGTTTATTCGTTGGGCGCGCATTGGTACAATCAACGAGAAGGGGTGGCCGCCGTGCAAATGCACAGCGTGCCGGAGACGTTCGAAGCTTGTGTCAAACCTTTTAAACGCCTATGCAAGCCGGAAGAATGAGAACGCGGCTCGAACTCCTGCGACCGGTGCGCACCGTCGACGGTTTCGGCGCAGAGAGTGTACACTACGAGCCGGCCCGCGTGGCCTATGCCGAGCAAGTGCGCCACACCGCACGCCTACACAACGAGGTTGGCGAACATTTCCCCGACCATTCCACCGAATACAACGTGCGCGATGGGCACGAGGTGGGCGAAAATTGGCGGGTGCGTGAGCTGCATGGCTTGCTCTACACCGTTACGGCGATCATCCCCAACAAGGCGCGCGGTTTTGTTACGCTGATTTGTGAACGAGTAAACGAATAACGACATGGAAGCGACAATGAACACCGACGGCCTGCGCGCCCTTTGGCACATGCTTTCCGAACGAGAACGCAAAAAGGCGCTCATCGGCGCAGCGCGTGCCACGGGCGCCGTAGTGCTTCGGGCGGCGCGGCGGGAGATGATGAAGACGAAAGTCGACAAAGCCGACAGACTGCGCACGAATGTTCGTTGCAATGTTTTCAAAGAGCGCGTCGGGTTCAAGGTCTGCGTGAGCGCAAACCCAAGATTTCGACGTTTCATGCACACCAATCGCCGCGGGGAACTCAAGCCGTTGGCCTATTGGTTTAACAGCGGAACAGAGAAGCGCCAAACCGGACGCGGCGGAACAGGTAAACGCAAGCCGCACTCCACCGGCGCGCTGAGGCGATACGACTTCATTGCCAACGCGCGCACGAGCATTCCCGAAGCACAAGAGATTTTCAGCGCGAAAGTCTTCGAGTGGACGGCGCGCATCGCGGCTCGTCACTACAAATAATTTTTGATCAATGGCAAAACAGACTTCTCTCAGTGCTGGGCTCGCGGTTCGCAAACTCCTTTCGGAGAACGAAGACGTGCAAGCCATCACGCGGCTCGTGTTTCCCGTTGTTTCCGACTCGGCGCAGCTCCCCTACGTTGTGTATCGCCGCTCAGATTTAGAACCTGCTCCCAACTCGCACGGCTCGGCCGACACGTTGACGTTTGAGGTCGCCTGCTACGCGGCGTCCTACGCCGGCGCGGTGGAATTGGCCGAGGCGGTTCGCGCTACACTCGACGGAACGAGCGACAACCTGCTGCGTTCTTGTCGCATGACTTCAGCGGAGGAAATGTGGGACGCGGATGCCCATGTGCAGCTCCTCACGTTCACCGTTCGCCCCCGTTAACCAACACACAACACACACCTATCTAAACTACACACACATGGCACTACCACAAGGCTATCTCAACGGTAACGACCTCCTCCTCTTTGTCGGAGGCAAGGCCGTAGGGCACTGCGGCTCGTATTCTGTCGACTACAAGAGCGAAACGAAGACCCGCGCCGTGAAACCCATTGCGTCGGCTCCTCCGGGCTCTGGCAAGTTCAAAGAAACAACCGTAACAGGACAATCCATTTCCATCAAGACCGAGCATTTTATCTATATCGGAGAAACTGAAGCCTCCCACAAGGATTTTTTGGCGGTTTGGAAGACGGGGGGTGCTGCCGATTTGAAAATAATGGCCCGCGGCTCCGAGGATATTCTTTTGGCGGGGTCGTTCATTATTGAGTCGATGAGCGAAACCACCGAGGCCGACCAAGACGTGAAGTCGTCCGTGTCGTTCATCAACAACGGCGCGCCGACCACACTCGACGACACAAAACACCCTTAATAAACTATGGTAGCAAAGAAATTCCCGAAGATTACTATCGACGGCAAAGCCTATCCCACTCGCGCGTCGATGGGAGCGATGCTGCGCTTCACGCGCGAAACCGGCAAAGAGTTGTCGGAGGCGCTCACGTTCACCGACCAAATCACCTATTTGTGGTGTTGCGTCGTTTCTGCCTGCAGCGCCGACGGCATCGAGTTCGGCATGGACTTGCTGACATTCGCCGACCATCTCGACGCAGAAGACGTGCAAGCATGGTCGGAAGCCATCGAAAGCACGAACAGCACCGACGAAACAGACAGCGCCGGCGCTGCAAAAAAAAAGCATTAGCCTTTTCGGAGCTAATGGGCTACGCGTTGGGCGTGATGGGCATGAATTTAGATGATTTCGTGCGCCTCACGCCCGACGAATTTATGGCGTGTATGAAAGCGCACACGGAGGCCAAAGAAGGCCGTTCGCGCGATGAGTGGGAAAGGATGAGGCTGCAAACCACGCTACTCATACAACCACACGTCAGCAAGACCCTGACTCCCGAAAAACTCTTTGCGTTGCCATGGGACGAGCACCACGAAACCCAACCGCACCGCGAAACGCCCGAAGAATTAGAAGCGCGCAAAAAATATGCGCGTGAACTCGTTAGAAAAATCAACCGCAAAAACTCCCAAACAGATGGCCAAGGCTGATATACAAATTGTACTTCAAGCAGACGGCAAACCCATTGACGCGATCATCAAGAGCACCGAAGGTTTGCAGGAAGCCATGAAGAAGGCGCTCGAGGAATCGACGAAGCTCAAACCCTCGCTCGTCAATGCCGCCGCCACGGCTTCGCTCTTCCAAACACTCAAGAGTGCCGTCGGCTCGCTGCAAGGCGTCTTTTCGAGTTATACGCAGGCTTTCGAGGCGGCCGCCGTGGCCAACACGAAATTAAAAACCATCATGGAGCAGCGCATGAACGCGACTGCCGAAGATGTGAAGGGCGTGAAAGACGTGATTTCGGCGCAGAAGGAGCTCGGCGTGGTGAGTGGTTCGGTGCAGGTAGCCGGCGCGCAGCAAATCGGAACGTTCGCCACGCAGGCGTCGACACTCCGCACCCTCGTGCCGGCGATGAACAACCTCCTCGCGCAGCAAAAGGGGGTCAATGCCACGCAGGAGGACGCGGTGGGCATCGGTAATCTTTTCGGCAAAGCGCTGATGGGACAAGCTTCGGCGCTGCGCCGCGTCGGCATCACGTTCTCCGCAGCCGAAGAAAAGATGCTCAAGCATGGCACCGAAAGCGAGCGCGCTGCCCTCTTGGCTCGTATCATCACGAACAACGTGGGCGAGATGAACAAGAAGCTCGCCGCCACGCCGACCGGACAGATGAAGCAGCTGCAAATGGCCATCGGCGGCATTAAGGCGAAAATCGGTGAGGCACTGGTTGGATTTGGCCCCTATCTCGCCGCGGCTTCACAAGTTTCTGTCATAACGGCCTCTTTCGGGCAACTCAAAACCGTGGTCGCCGGTGTGGGGGCGTCTTTGGCTAATTTCCTCGCCACAACAAAGGCCTCCATTTTGGCGCTCTATGCCGAAGCCGGCGCGGCGGGGACGACGAGCACCGCGATGCGCGTGCTCACAGCGGCCAAGTTGGCCGCCGTCAGCGCTGCAAAAAAGCTATACGCGCTCATGGCTGCCAATGTTTGGGTGGTGACTATAGCGGCCGTCGCAGCGCTTGCCTATGCGCTTTACAAGTTCTCCTCTGCCAACAACGAAGCCGCGCGCCGCCAAGCGGAAACAAATGAGGCTTTTGGCGTAGCGGCTGCCGCCGCTTCAAAGGAGGAAAACAAATTAAAATCTCTTTTCGACGCACTGAACAAGGCAAAGCAAGGCACGGCGGCTTATGCACGGGCGAAAAACTCCATCATGGAACAATATGGGGAATACATTCGCCAAATCGAAGCCGAACACGGGAAAATCAAAAAACTCTCAGACGTCTACGAACTCCTCCGCGAAAAGGTTGTTGCGGCAGCGCGTGCGCGCGCCATGGAAGCCTACGTCGATAAGAAGATGGGGGAGACAGCAGAGGAAAGGGGAGAACTGGTTTCGAATATACGTGGGGTGTTGTCAAAAAAATTCCATGGTGAGTTTTTGGATCACATGGTTCAAAAGACGCTGAAGGCCATTCGTGACGGCAACCTGCGCGAGGGTTATATAAAGCAGTTCGATGAGGTGCAAACAATAGCGCAACCGGGCGGGCCGTCAACGACGCAGGTATATAATCCTCTGAGGGTTTACGCCGCGGGAATGAAAAAACTAGACCAAAGGGACGCCAAAGTTCAAGCCGACGCCAAAGCGGTTCTCTCCGCTGACAAGGGAACCGGGAAAGCTAGGACGAATGGCGAACCGGTGAAAAATAAAACCTATTGGGACAATAAGAAGAAAGATGCGCAAGAACAGTTAGAGCGTCTCGACACTTCTAAAGCGGCCGACCGAAAAGCGGCCGCGGTGCTTCGCAAACAGATTGCGGGATACGACAAACAACTGGAGTTCTTTTCTGCAGGTTCGCACGGCGGCGGAAAAGGCGGCGGCAGCAAGGGCGGGCATAAGGTCGACCCCAAAAAAGAAGAAGAAAATCGGCAGAAAAATGCAGCGCTCGACGCTCACGCATTGACGCAGGCACAGGACAAAGAGCAGGCCGCCGAAATCAAAGCCGCGCGCGAACGCTACGCGGTCTTGAAACAAGCCGAAATCGACGCGAAGAAAGAAGGCGCAGAAAAGGAGCGCGCACAAAATGCGCTCGACCTCAAAAAAGAACTCGACCAAATCGACGAGCAGACGGTCGCCCTCCTCGAAGCCAAACGCGACCAAGCAGAGGCAGTGTGGAACGCCACCCACCGCAAAGAGCGCGACAAGGGTTTGCGCTTCGACCGCTCGACCATCACCACCGCCAACTTTTCGAAAGAGGAAGCAGACTATTTCGACAAGCTGCGAGAATTTGCCCGCGCCCGCCGCGCTGCCAAAGATGATGCCACCACCGAAAAGTACAACATCGGCCGCCTCGAGGAGCTGCACACCGTGAAGGAGCTAACGGCCGCCATCGAGAAACTAAACGCCTCCTCAGAGAAACAAAGCGGCGACGAGTTGTACCACACACAGCAGACCATCGCGGCTTACCAGCGCAAATTGGAGCTGATGAAAGACGGCGCGGCCTGGCAAGCCAAGCTCCGAGAAGCAAAAGAAATCGGCCAACTCGGAGAACGCGAAATGAAAATCCGTATCGAAGCCATCGGCATCGAGGAACTCCAAAGCCGCATCGAAGCCATACAAAAGCGATTGGCCGACACCACAAGCCCCGTTCCGCCCGAACAGCGTCGCGACTTGATAGAGCTGGCAAATACTTACAAGAGCTTACAAAAGAAGGCCGTCAGCGCCATTGGTATGGTACGCAGCGCGTGGGGCGGCGTGTCGAGCATCGGCAACACGGTGGAGAGCTTGAGCAGCACGCTGCGCGGCAACGCCTCGGCGTGGCAAAAACTTTCGGCGGTGCTCAACGCGGTGCTGCAGATGGAAGAGAATTTCAAGGCGCTGAACCAAGTAATGCGCATTTTCGGTTTGGTGAGCGCGGCGAACAAGACGATAAAAGAGCAAGAAACGACCGCCACCATCGTCAACGCGCAGGCAGTGCAAACCGAAGCGCAAACCACCATCGCGGCCGCTACGGCAAAGACCGCAGCCAACAAGGCCGAAGCCACCACCAACGTGGCCGGCGCCGCTGCAAAGACGTTCAACGCGCACGCAGCAATTCCGTGGGTGGGTATCGCAGCGGCGGCCGCGCTGACGGGCGTAATGATTGCCACCATGGCGTCACTTCCGAAGTTCGCAGAAGGTGGCATCGCCTATGGCCCCACCCTCGGACTCTTCGGTGAGTATGCCGGCGCGAGCCACAACCCCGAAGTGGTGGCACCGCTCGACCGGTTGCGTTCGCTCATCGCCCCACAAGAAAGCGGCGGCGGTTCGGTGCGTTTCCGCATCGAGGGGCGCGACCTCGTCGGCGTACTGCAAAAAGCACAGCGCCACAACGGACGAAACTAAACAAGTATGGAAAAAATCATTACCCACCGCGGCGAGTTTTTGAGCCGTTCCGATGTGCTGCACCGTGTAGAGTTGTGGCGCATCGGCGGGGCGGCGGTCGCACAGCCCGAAGAGCTGCGCTTCGAAGCCGACGAACCGCTCGTGATTGAGTGGAAAGAAACGGCAAAACACGAGCCGATTTGCTCCTCGTCGGCTACGTTGCGTCTCGACAGCCCCGGCGACCGCACCTATACGCATTTGTACACCATCACCCCCGGCGCGGTGGGAATGGATGTCTACCGAAACGGCACGCTTTATTGGACGGGCACCCTCGATGCCGAGGAGTACGAAGAACCCTACGAGCGCGCCGAGCACTATACGGTCTCTTTGACGTTCGGCGACTTCGGCATTTGGCAGCGGCTCAAGTATACCACGGCTTCACTGCGCGCCAACCGCAACGTGCAAACCATCGGCGAGCTGTTGAGCTTCGCCGTTGAGCGCGCGGGGCTCGCTCTTACATTGGACGAAAGCCTCACGGCAGTGGCTTCTACGCACCCCGTCGGCGGTGGAGTGGCGAAGTGGCTGGGCTGTTCGTCTGAAAACTTCTTCGATGAAGACCGAAAGGCCGCCACGCTTAGCGAAGCGATTGAAAGTTTGTTGCAGCCGTTGGGGTTGCGCGTGGTGCAGCGCGTCGGCCGCTTGTGGCTCTACGATTTGCACGGTTTGCACAGCGCGCCAACCGCCCCGCCGGTGGTGTGGAGTGCCGACAGGCAAACGCTAAGCGTCGACAGCGTGGCGAACAATGTGCGCCTCTCCTTTTCGCCCTACGCATCGAACAAACTGCTCTCGAGCGATGAACTCAAATTCCCCCGCCCGCTGCACAAGGTGTGGAGCGCACTGAACGTGGGGCGCGACTGGGGAATGTCTCGAGATTGGCCGTATCCCGATACCTATTTGTTCTTCTCGGAGCAACGCTTTTACATCACCTCGGCAAACTATTTCGGGAAAGGTCGACAGGTGGACGAATACAAGACATACGACCCCGCTTTTTTGCTTGGGCTCGCCGATAATCCCAACAAGCAGTACGGCAACAACGCCCGATTATGTCGTTTCTTACCGATAAGCGAAGGCGATGAGGCTACGGCCTATTGCGTGAAAGCGCCGCAAACGGTGACAGATAGGCCGCGATACGGCACGGGGGTATTGCCCAAAGGCGATGCCGGCGCGATTTACACCACGCGGAGTATTTATATCCCGAAGATCTCGAACCCTGCTTTGTATAGTTTGCGGCTTCGTGTGTCGGTTTTGGCCGACCGTGCTTTGTGTCCCATCGGCACGCCAATAGAAAAGTCAGCCGACAAGGCTGCGCGAGATGAAATGGACAAGTCGTTCGGGTGGGCGTTCCTTTCTGCGGAGGTCAAATGCTCGGACAGTTCGGGGCAAAACGTGTGGTATTTTGACAATAACCACACAATAATCAGAGAAAACCCCACAACAAACGAACTCGATGAGCGGACTGCAAACAATCGAGTAAAAAGAACGTGGCGGAATGAGCGAACTCGCTGCTTGTTGGCCTACTTCGACAAGTCCGACCCCTCCAAGCGTTCCGCGCTGGGCGGCTGGCGCACCAATCGCAACAACATCGGGCAACCCAACGACGCGACGGGGGGGCTTCACAATAACAATAAAACTCACCAATACGACCGCGAAAACAACCTGCCCGACGGCGAACTCATTCCGTACCCTGTTGACGGCGGGTGGGTGTCGGTTACGGTTTTCAACGAGTTGAGGGTGTTCCCTTACAGCGCCTCTCCCACTGCAAGCGACCCACCGCCCGCCGCGCTGCAATGGTTTGCCGTGAAAGCCCCCGACTTGGAAATCGTTCGCTCGTGGGGAGATTGCGATGCGCCCGACGTCCCCGATGTGGAGTATCGTGCCACGCTGCACCCCGATGCGAAAGAAGAACTCGCCATCGAAACGAAATGCGGCACGCTCCCCCACGACGTGGAAGGCGAACCGCTTTGCCGTGGGTTGTATCTCGACGCGTTGCGAAATTGCGCCATCGGCGACCGCGATATAATGCGCGCCGGTGTGACAGACCGCCCCGAACAACTCTTTATTAACTCGCTTTACTCACAATATGCCACACGGCACACCAAACTAAGCGGGGAGGCTTACATCTACGACGGCGCATTGGCGCCGCGCACTGAAGCCAACCAAGGCACGGCGCGCTTCATCGTGGTCGAGGAACGCCAAGACCTCATCGAAGACTGCGGAGATGTGACCGTCGTAGAATTGACCCCCGACATTTATAAAGCCGTGGAATCCGAAGAAAATATATAACTATGGCAGACCAAAAGAAAACCTACACCGTGACCACCGCCACCACACCGGCACGCCCTCGCAGTAAGGCGCGCCGCGACGGCATGGGGCTGACCTCCGGCGGTGCATCGGCCATCATCGAAAGTGCCACCGCCGGCAATGCACAACGCGCTTCACACGCCAACACGGCCGACGAGGCCGCACACGCGCTGCGCGCCGATGAGGCTGCGCGGGCCGCTACGGCGAAGACAGCCGAACATGCGACCACCGCCGACCGTGCCACCGCTGCCACTCGTGCCGATGAGGCCGCCCATGCCGAAACGGCGACGAGTGCGACAACGTCCGAGCACTCCAATGCAGCCGACACCGCCACCCGCGCGCAGAGTGCGCAAACAGCAGACCACGCCGCGACGGCTGCGACGGCCGAACGTGCCACCCATGCGACAGAAGCCGAAACGCTACGCACGCCGAACTATTCGGACGGGCTCAACACCGGCGCGGGGGCTCGCATCGACGCGACGGGAAACGCAGAATTTCAAAGCATGACGGTGCGCGGTTTCTTTCGTGCCGCCGAATATCAGATTAACCGCATCGCATTGAGCGAAGGCGACGTTTTCCACACCGAGAACGGATTGGTGAAAAGCGCGGAACAGCAAGCCGACGGCCGTTGGAAGGTGGTGCTGCAAGAGCGCTTTCAAGGTGACGTGACCGGGTTTCGGGCGGGCGACGTTCTGCGCGGGGCTTACAACAGCGTAGGAACCGCGGGCGGCGCGGCCGAAATTCGCACCTCGTGGCTGCGTGTTGAGGCGGTGGACGCCCAAGCGGGAACGCTCACCGCGAGCCTATATGCCGACAACCAAACACCCGAAGGTCACAACGCCCCGCCCGTGCCACTGATGCGCCTGGCGCGGTGGGGCAACACGACCGACCCGGAGCGACAAAGCCACATTGTGGAGAGCGCGACGGAGGGGCGTATCGTGCGCCGCGTGAAAGTGTCCGCCCCGATTGTCGACGGCACGCAGTCCGACGGCTTCGTGGTGGGCAAGTTGCCCGCGTGGTTGCGCGAGCATTTCGGCGCGGCCGTGGCCGGTGCGTCTGATTACGTGTTTGCGCGTGGCATCATTACGCAAAACATCCTCCGCTACACGCCCACAGGTCGCCCGTTGGCCGAACGTGTCGACCGCGGTTTGTGGAATGCGTCGTCGCGCTACTTCTACGAGCAGCAGAACCCCGAAACGGGGGCTTTCGAGATTTCGCGCGTTTGGCACGACGGCGCGCTCTACGAATTGGCACGCGGCGGCAACGGCAACACCGCCCCCGCGGCAAACTCTACGCACTGGACGCTCATTCAAGCCAAGCCGAAGGACGGCAGTCCCGGCTATGATGGAAAGTCCGCCCCGCCGACGAACCCTAACTTGCTCAACTTCACCGCGAAGTGGAGAGACAAGGAGGGGAATATTCCTTACCAAACAGAAGATTCGCGAAAGAGCGGCGCGAATATCACCACACCCGACGGGGGAAAATACGGAACAAAGTGCTTTCGTGTGCAAGCCGACCCCGAAGCAGCACCGGGAAATAATGGAATATACGCCTTTAATGTCGGAAAAGACCTAATCACCGGCACACTCAAAGCGGGGCAATGGTACACGTACTCGTTTTATGTTCGCGGCAAGGGGTATCTGCGCAGCGCGTTCTACTTTCAATTGAACCCGGTGGTGGAGAGACGCACGTCTGTAAACGGACTTAGCCGCGACAATGCCGATTATCTGTATCAGCCTATTTCGGACGAATGGCGGCGCGTTGTGTGTACGTTTCGCGTAGAATCGGGGCGTGTCTTTCCGTGGTTCTTCTCTTCACTCTCGGATTCGCAGAGCACGGACGATTGGATGGAGATCTGTTGCGCCAAGTTTGAAGAAGGAGAAGATGCCACCCCGTGGTGCTTGTCCGAGAACGACAAAATTGGGGTGGCCGGTATAGACGGGGAAAGCTACCACGCGAACCTTATTGACAACAGCTCTTTTGCGAAGGGCTTGGAAGGATGGGAAGGCGGATACGGTATGCCCACGTTTGACGACTCAATGCAAAGCCCGGTGCCGGGTACACGCGTTGTCAAATTTACCGGGGACGAAGTGGGAGCACTCCCTTTCCATGAGGCAAAACAAAACGTGCGACAGAAGCTCCTACCCAACACGACCTATACCTACAGCGTTTGGGTGAAGACCTCCCAAACGATGAGAAACGCGCGCATCATCGTCTACCCGGCACCGTACATTGAACAACAAATCGACTACGAGCACGGCGGGGAATGGACACGCCACGCGATAACGTTCACAACCGGCAGAAACCTCGAATCTGAGCAATATGTCTATTTGCGTCTTTGCACCCAAACCGATCCGAACGCCACGGTGTGGTTTGCCGCCCCTAAGCTCGAAATCGGCGACACACCCACCGAGTGGACGACGTCGGAGAACGACCGAAAAGGCAACCCCGGCAAGAGCAGCTACACGCACGTGGCGTATTCCAACAGTCCAAACGGCAACCCGTGCACACTCGATCCAAAGGGCGAAAAGTTCGCCTATCTCGGAACCTATACGGACGAGAACGAGGATGCATCGACAGCCCCCGCGCGCTACGTTTGGGCAAAAGTGCAGGGGGACAAAGGACGCGGTGTGAGCCGTATGCGCTCTTACTATATGCTGACCACGGGGAGGGACGCGCCGCAGCCCGACACGTCCGGGTGGACGGAGGACGCGCCGCAGCCCACGAAGGAACGCCCGTGGCTTTGGAGCTACGAACGCTCGGAGTACACCGATGGGGGTTCAGACCAAACCGTGGTGCGACTGATTGGGCATTACGGAAAGGACGGCACGAACGGCACAAGCATTCGGGCGCAATACAGCGCCGACGCGCGGACGTGGCACGACGATTTCGCCGAGGGTGATGTGTGGATGCGCACGGGCAACGGCACAACGTGGGGCGGTGCGCTGCGTGTGGTGGGCGAGTCGGGAGCGGACGGCAAAAGCCCCGTTTATGATTTCGCCGCGTCCTCACAACTTGCCACCGCATCGAGTACGACCGCCCCGACTATTCGGGGAACGTGGCAAGACGCGCCCCCGACGCTGCAAGAGGGCGAGGTGCTTTGGTATCGGCTCACCGCGGCGAACGGCAAAATCACCTACGGCCGCTTGAGCGGAGAGAAGGGCAGAAATAGTTACACCCACATAGCCTACGCGAATAGCGCGGACGGGGCGGAAGACTTCACAATGGAAGAAGACCTCGGGCGCGGCGGTGAAATTGAGTTCTCATACTTCGGCATTTACGCAGACTTCGACGAGAGCGCGAGCCAAGATTACCACGACTACGTGTGGACGCGTCTGCGCGGTGTAGACGGCAAAGATGGACTCACACCGAATGCGAACTTGCTCGACGATACGGACTTCAAAAACTTGGGGCGCAAAGAGAGTGCTTGGGGCGTCGGTACGGTTGGAGAAGAACCGATAGGCGGCCGCGCCAATGCTGATTTGTTTCCGCCGTCCGTGTCCGGCTGTTATCCTGCGCTTTGTGCCATCAATCCCGGCACGAAACAGGGCGAATTTGCGCAACTGTGGCAAAACATCGGCCGCCTAATCCCCGGTCGCACCTATACTTTCTCCGTCTATGTGCGCGGTGCGTCTGATGCGTGGCTGATTGTCTACCCAACCCCCTCCGAACACTTTCATCCCAACACGGTGAAGCCCGACGAGTGGACGCGCGTCTCGCTCACGTTCACCGCACCCAAGACGAAGGCCACCGAAGACACGCTCATTATTTTGCGCGCGTGGCATCGTGAAGAGCAGCCGCACAAAGGCTTTGCCAAAAATGTGGTGTGGTGTGCGCCGAAACTCGAAGAGGGCGGAATCCCTACGCCGTGGACTCCCTCACGCAACGACCTACGAGGCAACGACGGTACACCCGGCACGCGTGGGGCTGTTGTTCGCCCCTTGGGCGATTACGACAAATTGCCCACGTCCACGGTATTCGAAAGCGGACACACCGGCGAGCAATACGTGGATGTGGTACAGGTTCGACAAGGCGCGCAAGTGCAGTTCTACCAATGCAAGCAGCCGCACACGAAGTCGGCAGACAAAGCCCCCGCTGCAGACTCGGAGTGGTGGGAGCTCGGAATGTACCAAGGCTTCATCGCCACCGATTTGCTTTTGGCCAAACTCTCCCTTATAAAGAATCTACAAGTCGAGAACGTTGTCGGCCGTGACGCGAATGGTAATGCAACCTTTGAACTCGACGCCGCGACGGGAACGGCCTACATCGGGGGCACGGCAACGTTTGCGGGCTTCATTCGTCGCCGCCCCGTGGTGATAACCCCCGAGAATTGGAAAGAATACGGGGGAGAAATGGGAAGAAACGGGGACGTTTTCTACTTAAACCCGTTTGCCGTCGGCACATACGTCATCTTCCGCGGCGATTTCGGCGCGCTGAGGCCTACCATCGACACGAGTAATGACCCCTTGGGCGAAGGCCGCGCAGAACACACGGAGGATAACAGCCACCTAATGCGCTACTACGGCGCGCAATTTATGGTCTTCAACGACACCCCGACATCGCTCTTCATCGGCGGTGTGGAGATTCTCGAAAAAAGAACCGCCGTCTTCACCATGTTAGGCCGTAAAAGAGATAACCCCACGCTTTGGTGGAAAGGCGAACTCGTGGGGAGCTGGTGAAAAGCCCGCCCGCGACTCGCACTCCACCTGATTCATATAACCACACACAAAAACCAAACTTATGAGAAACATTTTAGATCTCAACTCCGACGGCAAGACCGATGCCAAAGACTTGCAAATATGGCTCGCCGTTATCCTCGCCCTTTCTGGCGTGATTTTGTTGTTCTTGGGCTTCTTCGCTGCACCCATGGGCGAAATACACGCATCAGTGATCACGACCGCGGGCGAACTGTTTACGTTCTGTGGCGTTCTCCTCGGAATTGACCACCACTATCGCCACCTCCTTTCGAAAACACTCAGCGAAATGAAGGGACGCGAAGGAAATCAAGAACCCGAAAACACAAAACAATGACCATGAGCGACGTATCATGTACCCAAAAACGGCAAATCGGGTTCACGACAACCGAAACCGTTAACCACCCGGCGCACTACAACTACGGCGGCGCGGAATGCATCGACGTGGCGCGGGGAATGCCCTTTTGTCTGGGCAACGCGCTGAAATACGTGTGGCGCTGCGGACACAAGCACGACGGCACCCTCGAAGGAGCGCGGCGCAAAGCCGTCGAAGACGCCGAGAAGGCCATGTGGTATCTCCGCGAGTACATCAAAGACGTACAAAGCGGCGACATGGACTCCTACCTCGAAGTATAAACCAATCAAAACAACAGACAAATGCAAATCCTTATTCAACGCCACGCCCTGAAGACGGGCTACACCATCGGACGCATGGAAATCAACGGCCGATATTTTTGCGACACCCTCGAAGACGCCGACCGCGGTTTGTCGGGAGAGATGTCAGAAGACGAAATCGCCGCCCTCAAAGTGAAAGGCGCAACGGCCATCCCCACCGGCACATATCGCATCGACATGCAAACACGTTCGCCGCGTTTCGGGCGCGTCCTCCCGCGGCTTGTCAGCGTGAAGGGATACGCGGGCGTACTGATCCACAGCGGCAACACGGCCGCCGACACCGAGGGGTGCATCTTGGTGGGCGAAAACCGCGAACGGGGCAAAGTGCTCAACAGCCGCGCCACGTTGGAACGTCTGCTCGTCTTTCTCCGCGCGGCGCAAGCCGAGGGCGAAAAAATAGAACTTGTTATTACACGTTCCGCGACCAACTGACGAGCATTCCTCGGTAGTTCGCCTCCGCGCGTCGATTCTTTCCGTTTAGGGGATAAGCCCGCCGACCTTTCCGAGGATGTCCTCGAAATGGGTGACCCGATTCTTTCCAAAACTCGGAAAATTGGAAAGAATCGGACGCCAAAACGGGGAAAATCCCCGCAAATCGCGCCGAAAACGCTCCAAAGCTTTCCAACTATTTCCATTTTGGAAAGAATTGCCCGCGGGGCGTTCAATGTTCACCTCCTCAAATTCCACCTTTCCGATGAATTGCAATCACCGAAAACCACCTCCCGACCCCTGGGCGTTGTACGTCCTGGCAGCCGTCGGCGCGCTATGCTTTGCCGTCGTGCTGAGTATGTTCACGGGCTGCACGACAACGCGCACCGTCGAACGCGTAACCGTTCACCGCGACACGCTCCACATTGTGCACCGCGACACGCTCCGCGAACTGCGCACTGTGCGCGATAGCGTTTTTCTCCACGACAGCGTCTATTTTGAGGGCGCTACGCTCGTGAAAGAGCGCACCCGCGACCGCTGGCACGTTCGCCGCGACACGGTCTGGCGTTCGCGGGGGGAGACGGTTCGCGCGGCTTCGCACCACACCGACACGCGCAACGAGAAGAAGACGACGCACAGCGGTTTCCTCTGGCCGCCGTTGTCGCTGATCGTCTTTCTTGCCGTGTTCGGGCTGATCGGCTACGCACTGAAACGCAGAACGTAGACGAAAACGCCCCGCTGCTCGTGTATTGAGCGGCGGGGCGCATTGTTTAGCGTCGGCCGTAAAAAGCGAAATCTATTACACGCCGGTTGGCTTCGTCCACTTTGGCGTTGTTTGCTTTAATGTAGGTAGCAGTAACAGCCGCGCCCGTCCCGCGGGAGTGGCCGAGTGCGCGGCTGATGGTGTCCTCGGGGATGTCGAGCTCTGCGGCATACGTTGCCCACGAGTGGCGCGCCCAATACCAAGTCAAGTCCGGTTCGATGAGCCCGGCTTCGTCTTCGAGTCTTTTCAGGTATTCTCCGTAATTCATTAGAGAACGGAAACTTTTGTTTTTTTGCAACTCAAAGAGAATGGGGAGGAGGTTCGCTGCCTCCGGTTCAACTCGGATGCTGTAAAGCCGCCCCGTCTTCGCTCGTTTGTATTGAAGTCGTCCCCCTACGATGTCGGACGGTTTGATATTGTAGAGGTCGCGTGGGTTAATTCCGATGAGGCAAAAAGAAAGCAGAAACAGGTCGCGTGCTGTCTTGTCGGTTTTTCTTCCGTCGGCGGCGCACAATCGCTTAAAAGACTCAATCGGGAGCGCTCGTTTCCTTGTTTCTTCTGCCTTGGGGAATCTGAACCGCCGGAAGGGGTCGGTTTTAATTAGTTCTTCGTCGTAGGCGACATTGATCACGTGGCGAAGCTTGCACAAGTAAGTTCGTTGCGTATTGGCACTCGCACCATCAGTTTGCAAAAAGACGACGTACTCGCGCAACCAATTCGTCGTAACGTCTTCAAATTGCAGATGCTTCAAATCCCTAAAGCGATGCAGGCTGTTGAGAGCTTGCATATAACTTTCAAAGGTGGAAGTCGTGTTCTTTTTCTTCTTAGAGTCGGCCACCCGCTCGAAAAACTCTACAAAGCCGACCGTCTTATTTAACGGACTATCGAGCTCTAAGTTTTCTAACATCTGTCGGAGTTGCGAGTTGTTGAGCCGGTACAGCATCCCACGCTCCAAAAGCTCAAACAGCCGCGTGCGAACTCGCGCGATAATCGCTTGTAAGGCGGCGTTCTTTTGGCGGGCTTGTTTGCCGATGCACATCGTGGAGCACTCGTCCCACTCTTCAGGTAAAACATGAATGCCGGTAGAAAGATACATGCCCGTGCCGTAGCCGACACTAATTTTCACGGGGTACGTTCCGTCCTTTGTGGCTCGACGGAAATCTGCTTTTAAGTTTGTGTTTGCCATAAGGGGTAAAAGGATAATTTGCAAAGGGCTTGCAAAAAAAAGGTGCTTTGCGGACGTTTTTGTGCACAATGTTACACGCTTGCGCGCATTTTGATAATGCACCTACTGCATCATTTTATCGGGGTTCTCTGATATCCATAGTGTTAGCGGTTTCCCTTTGGAAATACTCCGTGCAAAAATACGAATTTCTTTTCATTTGCTCGGCATAGAGCTGAGGATGAGACAAAAAAGCGCGCGCTCCCGAAAGGGAGAACGCGCGGAAGAGGCTTGTTTCATGTTGTTGTCCGATCTATTGTTTTCCTTCGGTGGAGGTCATCGGTTCTTGTGTGATGACAAAGGGATCGGTGAACATAGGGAATATTTCAACATTGAGTGTGAAGCTAATCTTTTTCGAGGTGTTATTGGGCTTGGCCATGATTTTCAATGTTGTTGTATTCCTTGTCTTATTTCTTGTTAGTATGATGGTGATATTCTTTCGAATGGCGGTGTCGGAAGGAGGGGAATCAGGTTCCCAAAATGAGTGTTCGATAATGGTGTCGTAATCACTATTGTATTTCTGAGCTCTGTCTAAATGGAGTTGAGCGTAGTCGCCAATGAATTCGAGTGTGTCTCCTTGAGCGGGTAGGTTCACATAGATGGGGGCATGGGAGTCTTTGCGCTTGGGAACATTGGTCCAATGGACAGGTCTGTCTTTTTCTACGAGGACCGGCTCGCAAGATGCGAAGAGTAGAAGAAAAAGAAAGCATAGAGGGGCATAAGGTTTCATAAGCGATGGGGAGCAGGAGAGATAACGGAGATTCTGACGTCGTATTGAAAATAATGGGGAGTATTGCTTCTCGTCTCTTTTGTGGGCTTTTTTATGTTGTCATCTATTCGAGTTGGAGAATTGTGCTGAACTTCAGGTTGCTTAGCCCTGATGTGGTGGTGCATCACTTTGCTCTGTGCAGCTTATGGCAAAGAGCAAACCGAGAAGGAATAGAATCGGTTTATTCATGATGTTGTAGTATAAAGGTGATTTGCTGCAAATTTAATCTTTTATTTGAGTGTTGCAATACGAGATTTGTTTTTTAACAAAGTTCCCCGACCGGTGTGGAGCGATAAAGTGGACGAACTTTCGGTATCGAGCTGAGTGTGAGACAAAAAAGCGCGCGCTCCCGAAAGGGAGAACGCGCGGAAGGGGAGGGTGCACCATTGCCGCCGTATAGGGGGCAACGAACTATGCATGACCGCTGTTTACTGCGCCTTGGCAGGTAGCGCCGGTTGGTGGACTTTGAAAATGTAGGTGCCGGGAGGGGTTACCGAAACGCTAAATTTGAATTGCTTGGGTTGTTGTGTGCGATTGGGGGGAGCCACCAATTTAAGGGTTGCCGTTCCCTTGCGTTCGTTTCGTGTCAGGTAGATGACAATGTCCTTGTAGTAGGCCGTATCCTTGTCCACTTTGGGAATGTCGTGGCGGGTAAAGGTATCTAAGGTTGAGACATCGTTGCTGAAGGAAATCCACGAATGATCACCTACGGTGGTGAAAGTTTCTCCCTCAGCTTTGAGCCTGATGTTGATGTATTCACCATATTCGGGGTTCTTGACATTCGACCAACGCACTTCGGTCACGAAGCCCAGATTGTTTTCTCCACAACCGGCAAAGAGCGCAGTGCAAAGCGTGAAACAAAGTGCCAATGTAGGCAGAGAAAGGATTTTTCTGATCATGACGGATTCTTTATGGGGGTTATCAATGAGTACAGAAGATTGTATCTGAAATATGGGTATTGGTTGCTTCGAGTGGGTACTTTATTAAAAACGGGGCCATTATTGGTGTTGAAGACGCGACAACGATAATAGCCATTCTTATCTCCATCCCAACCCCAATTGCAGTGGAGTAGATTGTACTCTTTGCCCTCGGGAGAAATTCCGTTGACGAGAAGGAAAAGAGTAGGACTATTCATGATGTTGTTGTATGAGGGTGATTTGCTGCGAATTTAATCTTTTCTTTGAATGTGGCAATACGAGGCTTGTTTTTTAACAAGGTTCCCCGACCATTGTGGAGCGATAAGGGCGGAAAACCTCTCGGCATCGGGTTGAGGGTGAGACAAAAAAGCGCGCGCTCCCGAAAGGGAGAACGCGCGGAAGGGGCTTGTCTCATGTTGTTTGCCCGATCTATTTTTTGCCCTCGGTGGAGGTCATTGGGGCTTGTGTGATGAGGAAGGGATCGGTGTACATGGGGAAGATGCCAACTCGGATGGGGAGCCTGACCATTTGAGACGTCGCGTTGGATCGTGCCATAATTTTTAAAATTGAGGTTTTGTGCGCTTGGTCTCTTCGTAGCACGACCGTGATGTGCTTATAGATAGCCGTATCCGATGCTATGGTGTCTTGCCATTTATCATAGTGGGAGATGACCGTGTCGCATTCGAAGTTTTCGTGCTCTCTTAACCAAAGATTATATTTATTACCGATGTATTCGAGCGTGTCTCCCTGTGCCGGGAGGTTCACGCGGATTGTGTCGTGTGAGAATTTACGCTTAGGTACGTTTGTCCATTGGACTGTTTCGTCACGAGTGTATAATTCCTCTTCGCACGAGAGGAGTTGTAGACCTAAGAGAAGAAGGAAGAGAATTTGGATGGATTTCATTATTTGGTGGTGTAAATAATGGAGTATTGGCGATTGTATTGGTAGTAGTAGGGAACGTTACTCCGAACCGGAGGAGGGGAGATTGTGCTGGGGAGGTTTGCGGGATTATTGGTGTTGAAGACTTTGCTTAGGTTTCTACTTTGACAATGGCTGGGTTTCTTGCTTCGCGCATCTTCTTGTCCATAGCGGTGAGGACGTCGGCGACTTCGTTTTGCGCTTCTTGGGGAGTGCGAGTTGGAGAATTGTACTGAACTTCAGGTTGCTTAGCCTGATGTGTCGGTACATCATTTTGCTCTGTGCAGCTTACTACAAAGGGCAAACGGAGAAGGAAAAGAATAGGATTGTTTGCAATGTTGTTATATTGAATCGGTTTGCTGCAAATTTAATCTTTTATTTGAATGCAGCAATGTGAGGCTTGTTTTTTAACGAAATTCCCCGACCGTCGTGAGACGATCGAGGAACCGGAGTATGAAGAAACGATAGGAATCAGAAGCGGAATTCGGCGCTGATGCCGAAGACTTGGTTGGTGCGGGTGAAGAGATCGGCACCTTGGGGATTGAGACGGGCATTTTGTACCAAAGTGCCCACTTCTTGAGCCGATTTTTGGAGGATGGCAGCTTGCTCGTTGGGATCTTGGGTTGCGAGAAGACCATTGCTGACAGCAGCAATTTTGGTGGCGGTGGCGAGGGTCTGGTGGTAGTCGGCGGAATTTTTGAGGTAGTTTTCGTAGAAGGTGCGGAAGTAGGCCGCGTTGAGTTTGACGTGGTCGTTGAGACGGAAGCCGACACCGACACCGACGCTGTAGGAGTTGACGTTGAAGGAAACGTCGTTCATCATGCGGTCGTTGTTGGGATAGAGGGTGCGCTGCATACCGGCGCTGATTTCCCACTGACGAGTGAGGTCGTATTCGGCACCGGCGAGGAACTCTTGCGTGCCACGATCGAGGAGGTCGTTCTTGTAGGCGTTCTTCACACCGGCTTTAGCCTGTTTGTCGAAATAGTAGTGATAGCCGAGGTTGAGGCGGAGACTTTCGACGGGACGAACGCGAAGACCGACGGTGAGAAGAGCGGGGATGTCGCTGCGCACTTCGGTCTTGTCGGCGAAGGCGGCAAACTGCTCGCCGGCAGCGGCCGTGGTGGCGCTGTTCTTCGACTCGTTGGCGAAGGCGATGCGGGTGCGGAACTCATATTTGGCTGCCACGTCGAGGAAACTGTTGTGGAAGTGGGCACCGACGATGGGGGCGAGGCCGAAGGCGTGTTGGTGGACGTTGATGCTCACGTCTTGGGTGGCTTGGGCGAGGGCGCCGGTGGTGTAGGCGAGCTTGCGGTAGTCGCCGAGTTTCTGATTGTAGGATTGGGCCAATTGGGCTTGCTCTTTGGCTTCCGCGCTCTTGGATTGTGCCAAAGTGATGTTGCCCGACGCGCTGGCGGCTTGTGCTGCGGCAGCGGCTTGCGTGGCGGCGTTGGCGGCCGTCAGTGCGAGCTTTCCGTTGGTTGCGGCTGCACTTGCAAACTCATCGCTCTTTTGCTTTAAGTATTCGGGAGCGGAGGTCATTTGGTTGCCATTGCGATCGCCTCCGTTGATGCGGATGTTGCGGAGGTAGCCATCGTAGTGGGCTGCGGCGAGTACACCGCGCACACCACCGTAGACGGAGAAGTGTTCGCCGATGCGGTAACCGGCACCGAGGGTGAGGCCGTAGAAGTATTGGCGGCCGTGCATGTAGGCGTCGACGTCGTATCGGTTGAAACCGAGTGCGTGGTTGGCATTGCCGATCGCACCGAGGAGGGCGACTTTGCTTTCGAAGCTGCCGAGGCCGTTGTGGTAGGTGGCTTTACCACCGCCGCCTACGAGAGCGAGGTTGACCTGGAGGCTGAGGGGACCGTTGACCCAGGCGCCCTGGAGCGAGGGGATGACGGGTGCTTTGGCTTCGGCCTTGAAGGTTTTGGAGGCGGAACCATTATTGCGAATGCCGTATTCGAAGGGTTTGAAGGCGGATTCGATTTCGCGCGTCTGGTAGGCAGATTGGAGGTTGATGCCGAAGTGGAAACCGGGTTGGAGGAAGTTGACACCGGCAGGATTGGAGTAGACACCGTTCAGGTTGATGTTGGCGTCTTGTGCGGGGTTGCGCAGGAAGGCGACGCTCTGGTTGGTGTTGGTGAGATAGCCACCGGCCATCATGCTCAAGGTGCTGCCGAACAACATGGCCGACAATACAATTTTCTTCATGGGGTGTGTGAAAACGTGGTAGTTGGTTTGGATTGCGAACGCAAAGTTACAACGACATTGCACACAAACAAGGAAACTGTGCGAAGAAGGGGACTATTTTCTGTATATCTTGTCGTATTGTTAGGTGGAGATAGCGGTTTTCGATGAAATGGAGGAGCGAATTGGCTATTTCTGCACAATTGAGCGGAGAGTGTGAAATGAGGAATGAAATTTTATTCCAATTGGAAAAAGCCTCTTTCGGCGATGTCGTAGAGCGGGAGGTGATGACAGTGGGCGTAGTGCGTGTAGAGTCGGCGATAGTAGGGACTCAGATCGGCCGAGAGGAGGAGGGTGTCCGGGCGATAGTAGCGAAACAGATGGGTGGGGGGACGATGCACTTGGCGGGTGATGAGCAGGAGGTCGACGGGAAGGGGGGCGGCGGGGTAGGCGTGGGAGAGGGAATGGTCGACCACGGCGATGCGGCGCCCATGGTGGAGCAACACGCCCGGTGCGAAGGCGGAACGTTGTGTGCGGCGACTGAGAAGGGCGCAGCCTGTGGTGTCGCGCAGGGCGGAGAGGGGGAGAAAGAGGGGCCGGAGCTCGCGGGCTTCCCAATCGTGGAGCGCGGTGGAGCGCAGGGCGACGCGGGCGCGGGCCGTATCGGTGCAGAGCAGGAAGGAGGGACCGTCGGTTTGCAGGAGGTGAATGGCGGTGCAGGAGTAGGTGTGGTAGACGATGAGGCGGTCGGCGGGACGATGATGGCGATAGTCGTCGATCAGGGTGGAGACGCCAAGCAGAACGAGGGGGAGGAGAGGGAGCCACCTGCGCACGTGGAGGCGCAGTTGGTCGCGACGATAGACGACAAACAGTGCAGTGGAGAGCAGGAGGTAGGCGCTGAGGGTGGTGAGCAGTGAGGGGTGAAGCTGAAGGGGGGCGAAGAGACCTTGCGAGAAGAGGCTGAGCGTGCGTTCGAGGCCCGACAGTGCAGTGGAGAGCAGAGGGGCGAGGAGTGTGCGGAGCGGGACGAGCAGGAGAAAGAGGAAACTGCCGCTGAGCAGGACGTAGGCGAGGGGAATGACGAGCAGGGAGGAGAAGATTCCACTCCAGGGTAGGCGACAAAAGACGTGGCAGACGAGAGGCGTGGTGGCGAGTTGGGCGGCGAATGAAACGACAAGGAGGTTCCAAACGGCGCGGAGGGCGTTTTTGAGCAGGCGCATGCTGCGCGAATCGGGTGAACGCCGAGCGAGTTCGGCGCCGCGGTGTGTGAGGGGCGTCAGTGCGGCCGGTGGAGGCAAGAGAGGGGCGATGAGTAGGATGCCGCCGACGGCGAGGCAGGAGAGTTGGAAACCGAGGTCGAAGAGCCACTGCGGAAAGAACAGGAGGAGCAGGAGGAGGGTGAGCAGGAGGCTGTGGAGGCCGTGGCCGTCGCGGCGAAAGAGCGAAATGACCGCGGAAAGGCTGAACATGAGGGCGGCACGGATGAGGGAGATGGGGAGGCCGGCGAGGAGGGCGAAGAGCCAGATGCCGACGAGGGAGAGGAGGGTGGAAAGAAGAAACCACCGGCGACCCGCACGGCGGGCAGGGAGGTTGACGAAAAGATTGTAGAGCGAATAGAGAATGGCGAGGTGGAGACCGGAGAGAGCGAGCAGATGACCGGCTCCGCTTTCGCTGTAGAGTTGGCGGGTAGAGCGGTCGAGTGCGGTGCGGTCGCCGAGTGTCATGGCGGAGAGCAATGCGGCGGTGTGCCGATCGAGATGCTCATGGTATTGGGCGACGAGGTGCGCGCGGGCGACGAGAAGTTGCTCGCGAAGGGTGAGTTCGACGGGGAGATGCGAGAGCTGCCAGTCACCGGGGTAGCAATGGGCACTGCCCGAAATGCCTTGTCTGCGCAAGTAGGCGGCGCGGTCGGGCTCGCCGGGGTTGCGCGCATCGGTGGGAGAGGTGATGCGCGTGTGGATGAGGAGATGAGCGCCAACCGGAAGACGATCGGTGGGGAGCGGAGAGGAGGAACGGAGGGTGGAGTCGGACAGAGAGAGTTCGATGAGGCGACCTTCGTCCGTATCGGGAGCGACGAGTCGGCATTTGACATACCATTGTCCGGAGGAAACGTAGGGGGCATCGCTCAGCACGGCGAAATGGGTGCGGGGCTGGCGCTCGTCGGGGAAGTTGAGGCGACTGCGATCGTGGTGGAGAAGGGTGAGACCGAGCAGGAAGGTGGTGAGGGTGATGCCGACGGTGGTGAGAACGGCCGGAGGGGTGCGGCGGAAAAAGAGTAGGGAGGCTGTGGAGAGGCCGACGAGGAGGGTGAAGAGGAAGAGGAGGTTCGTCGAGAGCGCGAGGTGGGGGTAAAAGAGATCCCCCGTTGCAATGCCTGCTGCCAGGGGCAACAGGATACGCAACAGGGGAGATGAGGGGGACGATGCCGGCGGTGTGCTCATTGATCGTCGTTTTTAATGTAGCCTCGGCGTTCTTCCGGGAGTCCGTCCATGATGATCTGATAACTTTCGTCGAGCAGGCGTTTGATGTTCTCGTGTCCTTGTGACGTGGGATGTATCGGCGCGTGGATCGTGAGGTGCAGCGGGGCGAAGTGGGCGAAATGGAAATCGCGCATGCGCGGCATGACGTCGAAACTGCCGTTGATCGTGATCGGCACGACCGGAAGTTGGAGTTCGTCAGCGAGTTGGAATGCGCCACGACGGAAAAGACCCATGTGGCCGGTGAAAGTGCGGGCGCCTTCGGGGAAGACGGCGAGCGAGGTGCCACCGACCAGGCGCTGGCGCGCGGCTTCCATCGTTTCGGCAATGGCGCGACGACTCGATTTGTCTACGAAAATGAAACCGGCTTTGGCACAGGCATAACCCACGAAGGGAATTTTGCGCAAAGAGGCTTTCATCATCCATTTGAACTCACGGCCGAGGAAGCCGGAGAGGAGGAAAATGTCGAAAGCTCCTTGGTGGTTGGCTACAAAAACGTAGCTCTGGCGCCGTTGCAGGTGTTCGCGTCCTTCGACTTTGACGGGGAGGAAGAGTAAACGGATGGTGAGCCATCCCCAAATCCGGCTGGGGGCGAAAGCAAACCAGCGCGATAATCCCACGGCACAACCTACGGCGGTCACCAGCGCGGTGATGATCGTGAGGAGGAGGAAAATCGGGAAAAAGACGAATAGCTGATAGAGACGATAGAGGAATTGCATGACGATTCGGAGTAAGCGCGAGCGGTGCGTCGGTAACCAATGTGGCGGTTGCCAACGGTGCCCCGATCAATTGCGGCCGTAGCGGCGTGGCATGTAGGTGATGGGACGACCGCAGTAGTTTTCGTTGGTGATGCACCCTTTATTGTAGACCAGAGAGCCGTTGACGAAAGTGCGCATCACTCTCCAGTTGAACGTATGTCCCTCGAGTGGGCTCCAATTGCATTTGGAGAGAATGTGGTTGGGAGTCAGCGTCCAAGGGCAGTGGCGCTTCACGAGTACGAGGTCGGCCATGTAGCCTTCGCGTAGGAAGCCGCGGTTCTCGATGCCGAATGTGCGAGCGGGATTGTGCGACATCAGTTCGACCATGCGCTCAATACTTAATACGCCTTCGTCGACGAGTTCGAGCATGGCGACGAGTGAGAATTGAACCATCGGCATTCCGCTGGCAGCTCGTGCGGCTCCGCCTTCTTTGTCGGCGATGGTGTGCGGTGCATGGTCGGTGCCGATGCAGCGAATGCGTCCGTCGGTGAGGGCTGCGCGCAATGCATCGCGGTCGGCCGCTGTTTTAATCGAAGGGTTGCACTTGATGCGTGTGCCGAGTCGTTCGTAGTCGACCTCGGTGAAGAGCAGATGCGGCAAACAGGCTTCGGCCGTGATGAGCGGATCGTTCGGACTGAAAAGATCCAATTCGCAGGCCGTGGAAATGTGAGCGACGTGTAAGCGGGCTTGGGTGGCTTTGGCCAGTGCAATGGCTTGTTGTGTGCTCTTGAAACAGGCTTCGGCCGAACGAATGGTCGCATGATAGCGCACGTGCGGGTCTGCCCCATAGCGCGCTTGATGTTCTTTCATCGCGGCGGTGATCATCGGGGTGTCTTCGCAGTGTACCATGATCGGGAGTCGCGATTCTTCGAACACGGTGAGTAGCGCGTCGGGATCTTCCACTTGAAGCGAACCCGTGCTGCTGCCCATGAACAACTTTACACCCGCTACAATGCTGGGATTGATTTGGCGCAAGCGGTGGGCGTTGTCGGCGGTGGCACCGACAAAGAACCCGAAATTCACGTGACAGAGGTTTTGTGCCCGTTCTATCTTTTCTTGTAGCGCCTCGGCCGTCACGGTGGCGGGGATCGTGTTCGGCATGTCGAGCACGGTGGTCACGCCGCCCGCTGCCGCTGCGCGACTTTCGCTGTCGAAATCGGCTTTGTGCGTCAACCCCGGATCGCGAAAGTGAACATGTTCGTCGATCACACCGGGGAGGAGGTAACATCCTTCGGCGTCGATGGTGGAGTCGGTGGGAAGTACCGGAGTGACGTCGCGTCCGATGAGAATCTCTTCGATGCGATCGTCTTCGATGACGATGCTACCGAGCTGACTGCCCCCCTCGTTGACGAGGATGGCATTTTTGATAAGCGTTCTGTTGTGCATAAGATCCTAAGACTGCTGTGTGCGTGCCGAGGCACGAAAGATATCAGGCTTTGCGGGGTTTGATCTTTCCGGTGAGAGCGGCCCAGCGTAGGCGCATCACGCCGAAGAGGGCTTCGCCGAAGATGCCGCCGCTCATTTTGCTCGTGCCCAGTTGGCGATTGACAAAGACAACCGGCACTTCTTTGATGCGGAAACCGAGCTTGTAAGCCGTGAATTTCATCTCAATTTGGAAGGCATAGCCTTTGAAGCGAATCGCATCGAGATCGATGGTCTCGAGCACGCGGCGGCGATAGCATTTGAAACCCGCCGTCGTGTCGTTGATGGGGAAACCGGTGACGAAGCGCACGTATTTCGAGGCGAAATAGCTCATCAGTACGCGACCCATCGGCCAGTTGACCACATTCACTCCCGAAACGTAGCGACTGCCGACCGCCACGTCGTAGCCTTCTTCGGCACAAGCCTTGTAGAGGCGCGGCAGGTCTTTCGGGTCGTGGCTGAAATCGGCGTCCATCTCGAACACATATTCGTAGTGGTGTTCGAGCGCCCATTTGAAGCCCGCGATGTAGGCCGTGCCCAAACCGAGTTTACCTTGGCGTTCCACGAGGAATACGCGGTCTTTGAACTCTTCGGCCATCAATCCTTTCACGATGTCGGCCGTGCCGTCGGGACTGCCGTCGTCGATGATCAAAATGTCGAAAGCGTGTTCTTGCAAACCCGTCACCGCGCGAATGATGGCTTCAATATTTTCCTTCTCGTTATAGGTAGGAATGATAACAATGCTGTCGTTTTGCTGCATAAGTCAAGAGAATGGTGTGATGCACACAGTGGATGGAGGAAGCTGAGCGCACTCCTTATATATAGGGGCCTTCCTCACTCACAAAATCGAGGAAAGCAGCATGATCCGTCGAGGGGCCTCATCGCTTCTCGCATACAAAGGTAACAAATCTCAACAATCATACAAAGGCGCGCCTTATTTTTATCTCGTCTCGTGTTGTTTTCGTCGGCTCCTCCGGTGGGAGCGTGGTCGAAAAGGTGAAAATATAGCTGCATTTCGCCCGAAATCAAAGTTTATTTGTAGCTTTGCTCATCACTCAATCCTTACACGGCATGATTAAAGACATCGATAAGCAAATTGCGGCCTGGCATGAGAACAATGAGCCCGCCAAAATCATCGAGTTGCTCGAATCCCTCCCGCAACCCGCGCTCACCCACGAGCGCATCGGCTGGTTGGCCCGAGCCTACAACAACTTAGCTGGCGAAGAAGACAAGCCCGAGTACTATGAAACGGCCATTCGTGTGCTCGAGAGTGTGCGCGACGAAGAGAGCGAGAAAGACGAACTCTGGAACCACCGCATGGGTTTTGCGCTCTATCATCTCGACCGCGAAGGCGAAGCCGCCGAATACTTCCTTCGCACTCTCGACGGCAATCCCTACGATTCGTTGCGCGACGATACGAAAGCGCTGCTCGACGATTGCTACAAGTTCCTGGCCTTCCCCCGTTACGTCAAAGGCTCGTTTGCCGAACGCGTGGAACAAACTTGGACCGCCTTTGCCGAGCATGAAGCCGAATTGCGTCGCCTCGTCGATGAGGGTGCACCCGGCGAAGAAATCCAACAGCTGGCTTTCTCGAGTTTGCAAACAGCCTTCCCCGATCTCTCGTTCGAAATCGGCGCAAAAAACTATCACATCATCCTTTCGGCCGGCGGCACGTGGATGCTCTACTTGCTTTTCCGCTATTTCCTGAGCCGCATGCCCGAATCGGTGCGTGCGCACTGGAAATTCTCCATCGGTCGCAACGCCAACCCCGATCTCGTCATCAATTTCGGCGAAGGCCCCGTCCCGGCCGAAGAGGTGAAGGTGGTCCTCACCGAGGATGAAGGCGGAGAAAGTGTGAGTGTCGGGGTCTACCACCCCTTGTTGCGCGAAGGCGAAAGCCCCGCTTGGTGGCGAGCCGAAGTGCTGGTCGACAATGCCGTGGGCGAACTGGTGAACACCGAGTTTGTTTCGGTGATCAAGGTGCTGGAAGAAGCCCCGGCACCCGAAGACAGCATCCCGCTCGCCCAACTGCGTGAGGTGCTTGCCGAACGCTACGGCGACGATCCCCGATGGGAGAACATCGACGTCATTTTGCAGGGCACGATGAACTATAGTTTCAAAGAGCAAGAAAACATTGAGCCCGAAGATCTCCGTTTCGACATCATCCGCGGCACCACGACCGTGCCGCGGCTCGTGGGCGAATTTGCGCGCGACGAATCGGGACTCGAAGACCTCCTCCATCGTTTCGGCTGTGTGGGCGGTTTCTTCGCCTTCGACGTGCCCGGTCTGAACGAAATGCCCGAAGCGGAGCGCGATGAGGCAGTCAATGCGGCCTGCACCGCCCTCGAAAACTACGTCCGCAACCACGCCGAAGGCCACTGTGTCGATTTCATCGGCCGTGCCGTGGGACGTTTCCATGTCTATGTGGACTTCATCGCCTACGACATCCGTGCGGTCTGCAATGCCGCGTTCGAATACTTCGAAAACTACGACACCCCGTTCGCCGCCTTCCAGACCTACCGTCGCCATGTGGCTTGGTACAACATGAAGAAGCAATCCTAAGGCCGGCTTTTCCTCGTCTGTGCAGCGCCCCACGGGGTCCTCTCTCGCAGATAACGCTTTTTAGATGCCCCCGCGTGCAGAAATTTCGTATTAATGCACGGAAGAATATGGATTCAAAAACATCGAATAAGCTTATTCAAGAGGCCTTATGTCTTC